>Ga0233439_10003983_pt1 | contig 14767 bp, 10 predicted proteins | sample SI_123_September_6_FD_182713 | JGI IMG/M metagenome (GOLD analysis project Ga0233439, IMG submission 182713) | Seawater microbial communities from Saanich Inlet, British Columbia, Canada - SI_123_September2016_100_MG | ecosystem: Environmental > Aquatic > Marine > Inlet | place: Canada: British... | reverse complement strand
ACCAGCGAGAATTGAACGCCCGCCTTGCCGCCCCACATAATGCCCGCGACCAGGGCCACGAACCCTGATACCGACCAGACAATAACCCAGATGGTTTTCAGGGGAATGCCGACGGAAAGTGCTGCTTGGTGATCGTCAGCCACCGCACGGAGCGCCCGGCCAATTGCGGTTTTCTGAAAGAATACGGCGAGAAAGGCGACGAGAATTGCGGCCGTTATGGCGGCCGTTAAATCGAAGGCATTGAGAAGAACGCCACCGATTTCAAATGAGTTTTCGGGAATGCCGATATCGAGTTTTTTGACGTTCGAGCCCCAGGCGATTTGGCCAGCGCCTTCGAACACGAAGTTCAATCCGATACACGCCATGAACAAGATAATCTGTGCCTGGTTGACCAATGGTCGCAGCATGTAGCGCTCGATCAGCATGGCGACGCCGACCATCACCGCCATTGTTAAGATGATCGCCACGATTATCGGCACGTGATTTTCCATCAGCCCGACCAAGGTCAAAGCCGCGAACAGTACCATGGCACCCTGGGCGTAATTGAAGACGCCCGATGCTTTGTAAATGAGCACGAACCCCAACGCCACCAACGAATACATGACGCCGGCCATCAGCCCGCCGATGACGACTTCCAGCAGGAATATCGGGCTGTCTGCCATATCCAGGAATGGGGCGATCAAGAATGTGTTCAGGACTTCCATGCGCGTTGGCCTCGGTTCAGGTCGGTGTTGCTGACTTAATCGTGTTGAACGCCCAAATAGGCGTCGACGACTCGTTGATTGGCGCGGACCTCGTCGGGTGTGCCGTCGGCGATTTTCTCACCGTAATCGAGCACGACAACGCGGTCCGATATATCCATGACCACACTCATGTCATGTTCGATCAATACAATAGTTGTGCCGAATTCGTCGTTCACGTCGAGGATGTAACGGCACATATCCTCTTTTTCTTCGTGGTTCATGCCGGCCATCGGCTCATCGAGCAAAAGCATATCGGGCTCGGCAGCCAGGGCGCGGGCCAGTTCGACACGTTTTTGCAGGCCGTAAGGCAGGCGACCAACGACGGTTTTGCGGATTGATTCAATTTCCAGGAAATCGATGACTTTTTCGACAACTTCCCGATTTTCCAGTTCTTCCTTCAATGCCGGGCCGAAATAAAGGGCCTGCCAAAGGAAGTTCTTTTTCATCTGCAAATTTCGCCCGGTCATGATGTTGTCCAGGGTCGTCATACCCTTAAACAAGGCGATATTCTGGAATGTCCGCGCGATGCCCTGGGAGGCCGATTCATAGGTCTCCATTTGGTGATGGGATTCGCCTTTGAAGGTGATCATGCCTTCGGTCGGTTTATAGAACCCATTGATGCAATTCAGCATCGAACTTTTACCGGCACCGTTCGGGCCGATGATGGCACGAACCTCACCTTCGTTGACATCGAAACTGACGCCGTTCAAGGCACGGACGCCGCCGAACGAGAGGCTAACGTTCGCAACGTCGAGGATGACATCACCGATTTTTCGTCCGACGGTAGGTTCTGCGGACATCTGGGGGGCCTCCTGGTTCATTATTCGGCCGCGGCCCGTGCCGTATCGGCGGTTTTTGCATCTCTGATTTGCAGATCGGCGCGGATGGTGTCCTTGCGCCCATCCTCGAAGGTCACCACAGCGTCAATTTCGCAGTGAGATTTGTCAGAATAAAGCGCCTCGATCAGATCGTCGTAACGCTCGACAACTACGTTGCGCCGAACTTTCCTTGTCCGCGTCAACTCGCCGTCATCGGCATCCAGCTCTTTGTGTAGAATAAGGAACCGCCGGATTTGTGAGCCCTTGAGGTTGTCATCGGCCGCCAAATCCGCGTTGACCTGCTCGATACAATCTTGAATGAGGTCGTATACAGTGTCCTGTCCGGCCAAATCGGTATAGCCGGAATAAGCTAGGTGCTGACGCTCTGCCCAGTTACCGACAGATTCGATATCGATATTGATGAAGGCGGCGACGTAGTCTTTTCCATCTCCGAAGGTGACGGCTTCGCGGATATGCGGGAAGAATTTCATTTTGTTTTCAATAAAGTTTGGCGCGAACATCGATTGGTCATTCAGTTTGCCGACGTCCTTGGAGCGGTCGATGATCCTGAGATCGCCATCGGAATCGATAAAGCCCGCATCGCCCGTGTGCACCCAGCCGTCATCGGTTTTGGTCTCTTTCGTCGCTTCGTCGTCCTTGAAATAGGCCTGGAAGACGCCGGGGCTACGAAACAAGACCTCGCCGTCGTCGGCAATGTTGAGTTCGACACCCAAAGCCGGTTTGCCCGACGTTTCGGGGTTTACTTCGCCGTTCCGCTGGATCGTGATGAAAACGGCCGCTTCCGTAGAGGCGTAAATTTGTTTTAGGTTCAAGCCCAGTGAGCGATAGAAGATAAAAATGTCGGGGCCGATGGCAACGCCACCCGTGTAGGCGACGCTGACGTTTGAAAGACCCAGAACGTTTTTCAATGGTGCGTAGACCAGAATATCGCCGATCTTGTACAGCAGGCGATCGCCAAACGACACGGGCTTGCCGTCCAAAATATCCAGACCGACGCGCTTCGCCACATCCATAAAGTAATGGAACATCCGTTGCTTGATCTTGGCCGCATCTTCCATGCGGATCATCACGGTGGTCAGGATGTTTTCAAAAATGCGCGGCGGCGCGAAGAAATAGCTGGGTCCGATCTCACGAAGATCTTCAAGTACCGTATCGCTGTTTTCCGGGCAATTAACGCAATAGCCGGTCACGTACGACTGAGCGTGTGAGAAAATATTGTCACCGATCCATGCCATCGGCAAGTAAGCCAAAATGCTGTCGTCGTCACCCAGGCCTTCAAGCTCTGAACAGTTGCGTCCGGTGATGATCATGTTGTCATAGCTCAGCATCACGCCCTTGGGCCGACCCGTGGTGCCCGACGTATACAGCATGATTGAAGTATCTGCGCCGGATTTGCTGGCGACACTATCGCCATAAAAGCTCGGATTGCTCTGATCAAAGGCGCGACCACGCTCTTGAACGCTGGCATAGCTTTGAATGAATGTTTGGGCGTAGTTCCTAAGCCCGCGCGGGTCGCCAAAGATCACTTGTTCTAGTTTTGGCGTGTTGTCTTTGATCTCAAGCACCTTGTCGACTTGTTCTTGGTTCTCAACGATAGCGAACCGGGCTTCGGCGTGCTCGTAGATGTACTGCATCTCTTCGGCGACCGAGTCTTGGTAGACCGGAACTGGAATGCCGCCGGCGGCTTGGATCGCCGTCATCGCGCTATAAAGATTGGGGCGGTTATCACCACAGACGACGACTTTGTCGCCTTCGTTCAAGCCCATGTCTTTGAGGCCGCAGGCCAGCGCACGGACGTGGTCCGCCATTTGCGACCAGGTCCAGCTTTGCCAGATGCCAAAATCCTTCTCGCGGATGGCCATCTTGGCGCCGCGGACGCGGGCGTTGTGATCCAGAAGCTTGGGTAGTGTATCGAGGTCCTGCGGACTCGATGCGTTATCCGTCATCGCCGTCTTCTCTCCCTGGTCGCGGCGCGTTAGTCGCAGCCACGTGTTTCCCAAACTTCACCCCCGGCTAATGTCCGGGGGGCTCAACCTGTTCTCCATTGCCTCAATTCTTATTATATTTCGATGAGGCTATTTCTTATCGGGGCATATTGGAGAATGTCTGTTTCCTACTCAAGCCCAAAGAAACGGTCAAGCGCGAATTTACCTTTACGTAAACGTAAGGTGTATCGATATCCAAGAAATCGTATGAAATTTTGCACCTCCTTATTTCGCCCATGTCGGGTTATGCTGGAAAAACCCCTCGTACATGGTCTAGAAACGGCGCAAATTATAGAGTTCAAAATACGCCCGTCCCGAAATAGGAGGATTACCGTGTCCGTCACTGGTCAAGACAGCCTCAAGACCCGCCGCACTTTAAACGTCGGCGGTAAGGCATACGATTATTACAGCCTGGAGGCCGCTGAAGATGCGGGCCTCGGCGATATCAAGCGATTGCCGGTCTCTCTCAAGGTCTTGCTGGAGAACCTGTTGCGCCGCGAGGATGGGCGGACGGTTACTGTCGAAGACGTTAAGGCGGTTGCCGGTTGGGGCGCGGAGCGCCGATCCAGCCAAGAGATCGCGTATCGTCCGGCCCGCGTGTTACTGCAGGATTTCACCGGTGTGCCGGCAATCGTTGATCTAGCCTCCATGCGTGACGCGATGGTCGCCCTCGATGGCGATGCGCAAAAAATAAACCCGCTGAGCCCTGTCGATCTGGTTATTGATCATTCCCTGACCGCCGACTTCGCGGGCTCCGATGATGCATTTGCACAAAACGTCAAACTGGAATTCGAGCGCAATCAAGAACGCTATGAATTTTTGAAGTGGGGCAAGGGGGCGTTCGCTAATTTCCGCGTTGTGCCGCCAGGAACGGGTATTTGCCATCAGGTGAATTTGGAATATCTCTCAAGCGTCGTCTTTACCCAAGAAGACGGCGATAAAACCATTGCCTATCCCGATACCTTGGTCGGGACCGACAGTCACACCACCATGGTCAATGGCCTATCGGTGCTTGGCTGGGGCGTCGGCGGTATTGAGGCGGAAGCCGTGATGTTGGGCCAACCGATTTCAATGCTGGTGCCGGAAGTGGTCGGGTTTAAGTTGACCGGCGCCATGCCGGAAGGCACGACGGCAACTGATTTGGTGCTGACCGTCGTTGAAATGCTGCGTAAAAAAGGCGTGGTCGGAAAGTTCGTCGAATTCTATGGCTCCGGCCTCGACAATCTGACCCTTGCCGATCAGGCGACCATTGCCAACATGGCACCGGAATACGGTGCGACATGCGGGTTCTTCCCGGTTACACAGGCCAGTCTGGATTACCTGACGTTCTCCGGGCGTGACGCTGAATTGGTCGCGCTGGTCGAAGCCTATGCTAAGGCGCAGGGCATGTGGCGTGATGAAAATACGCCGGAACCTGTGTTCACCGACACATTGTTGCTTGATCTGGGTGACGTCGTTGCGTCCATCGCCGGCCCGAAACGTCCGCAGGACCGCATTGCCATGACCGCTGCGGCGTCCACCTTCAAATCGCAATTCAATGAAATCGCCGGTCGCTCTGATCAAAACGGTCGCTCTGATCAAAAGAGCGTTGCCGTCAAGGATCAGGATTATGAATTAGAGGACGGCGCGGTGATTATCGCCGCCATTACCAGTTGCACAAATACGTCGAACCCGGCGGTTATGGTGGCGGCCGGGTTGGTCGCCAAGAAAGCCAATGAGTTGGGCTTGACGGTCAAACCCTGGGTCAAGACGTCGTTAGCGCCAGGGTCCAAAGTGGTCTCCGATTATCTGGAGGCAGGTGGCCTTCAGGAACACCTTGATGCCATCGGCTACAACCTAATCGGTTACGGCTGTACGTCTTGCATTGGCAACTCGGGCCTGATCCACGAAGAACTCATCGACGCCATTGAAGACAATGGATTGGCGGTGGCGGCGGTGCTGTCATCGAACCGTAATTTCGAGGGTCGGGTTAGCCCTTGGACCAAGGCCAACTATCTGGCGTCGCCGCCGTTGGTCGTCGCCTACGCCATCGCCGGCAACATGAACATCGACATCATGACTGAGTCGTTGGGCGAAGATACCGACGGTAATCCCGTCTACTTGAAGGACATCTGGCCAACGACCAAAGAGGTCAACGACTATATGACGACCATATTGACGCCGGAGATGTTCCGCCAACGCTACGCCAACGTTTTTGATGGCGAAGAAAATTGGCAGGGCATCAAGACCGCGAATAGCGAAACCTATCCGTGGTCGCCGGGATCCACCTATATTCAGCACCCGCCATTCTTTGAAGACGTGAGCCCCGAAGGCCGGGACCCTGCCGACATCATCGGTGCGCGCCCGCTGGCCATCTTGGGTGCTTCAATCACCACTGATCACATCTCGCCTGCGGGATCGATCATGAAGGAAAGCCCGGCCGGTGAATTTTTACTGGAACACCAGGTCCGTCCCAAGGACTTCAACTCCTACGGTTCCAGGCGCGGCAATCATGAAGTGATGATGCGCGGCACGTTCGCCAATATCCGGATCAAAAACGGTATGGCGCCGGGCACGGAAGGCGGCGTGACGAAGCACCAGCCGTCGGGCGACGTGATGTCGATTTATGACGCGGCCATGCGCTACAAAGAAGATGGTACACCCTTGGTCATCATCGGTGGCTCGCTGTACGGCACCGGCTCGTCGCGCGACTGGGCCGCCAAGGGCACCCAGCTGTTGGGCGCCAAGGCCGTGATCGTTGAAAGCTTTGAACGCATTCATCGCTCCAACTTGGTCGGCATGGGCGTCATGCCTTTGCAGTTCAAGGATGGTGTGAGCCGCGAGTCCCTCGGATTGGATGGCAGCGAAATCTTCGATATTACGGGCATGGCCGGCGGTATCACGCCTCGGATGGATGTGACAATGCTGATCAAACGTGCCGACGGCAGCAGTGAGGAAACCACGTTGCTCTGCCGTATCGATACGTTGGATGAAGTCGACTATTATCTCGCCGGCGGCATCTTGCAGTTCGTTTTGACGAACTTGAACAAAGCGGCGTAGCGCCTCCACGCCGCCTGGAATGTAAGCCCCCGCTTCATGGCGGGGGCTTTTTTCTGTCAATTAGCGAAGCCTGATATTATCAAAACCGCGTGACGCACCGCGGGTTGCGGCCTTAATCGAGGCATTTCACCGCCATGTGATTGGCCTCGAGCCCGGATGTCCCTTACCGATAGTTTCCATGAAACGAATGTGTCACAAGCTTGCTGCGGTCGCCATGGCGCTCGGTGTGTTGAGCGGGCCAGCCGCCGGCGCCGAAAAAGCGCTGACCGTGGTTGAGTTGTTCACGTCGCAGGGGTGCTCATCGTGCCCACCCGCCGATGCACTGGTTGGCGAGTTGGCGAAGCGCGACGACGTCTTGGCGCTTTCCGTCCATGTTGACTATTGGGATTACATCGGCTGGAAAGACCCCTACGCGCGCGCCGAACACACCGAGCGCCAGCGCCAGTACTCACGGAAATTCGAACTCCGATACGTCTACACCCCACAGATGGTCGTACATGGCGCCTATCAATCGGTCGGCGGCGACCGAGGCGACATCATGGAAATGGTCGATAAGGCGCGCGCTTTGCCCCGTGTTCCGGTCAAGCTGAAACGTGGGCCGAACGGTGTTCAGTTGGACTTGCCGGCCGGGTCCGTCGACGGCGATGTGGAAATCCTATCGGTATTTTTTGACCGTCGCCACGACACCAATATCAAACGCGGCGAAAACAGCGGCCGCACGTTGTCCCACTATAATGTCGTGCGCAAAATGAAACGCATCGGGACATGGAACGGCGAGGCCATGCGTATGTCCGTGATGTCCGAAGACGCGGGCGGCGAGGTTTGCGCGGTCATTCTACAAATGGCCGGCAGCCGGCAGATCATCGGCGCGGACTGGATTGCCCTCGACGGCACCTAAGCCACCGCAGCCCTATTCGGCAGCCCTTAAATTCATTGTCCTAGCCATGCAATTGTCTCCGTGTCGTCAAAACGTCGCTATCGAAGACATGGGTACGAGGCCGGTGGACGAATGATCAGATCAAGCCTTTTTCCATAACCGACGCCAGCCGTTTTGAGAACGCCATCGGGTCGGCAAGCGGTTCACCTTCAACGATCCGGGCTTGATCAAGCAACAAGTAGGCGGCTTCTTCGACCACCGGATCAATGCCTTCGGCTTTTTTCGCTTTCACCACGAGCTTTGAAATCAAGGCATGATCCGGATTGATTTCCATCACCCGGGGCGTCGCTTCGTTGATCTGATTGTGCTGTTTCATGATGCGTTCGATATGCATATCCATATCGCCGTCATCGGCCACTAGGCAGACGGGGCTGTCGGTCAAGCGGTCCGAGGCACGTACATCCTTGACCTTGTCGCCCAGCGCCACCTTGAAGGCGGCAAGCAGCGGCTCAATCTTGCTGGTTTTTTCGGCGTCTTCGTTCTTTTTGTCGTCGCCGTCCTTTGCCTCATCGTCCTTGGTATCATCTTTCGATTTGCCGATATTGCTGAGTTCGGCACCGCCACGGGTCGCCGATTTGAAGGATTTCTCCTCAAACTGCCCGACCGACGGAATCCAAAACTCATCAACCGGATCGGTCAGAAGCAAAACTTCCACGCCCTTTGCCTTGAAGCCCTCCAATTGCGGGCTTTGGGCAATGGTGTCTGCGTCCTCACCGGAAATGTAAAAGATCGTGTCCTGACCGTCCTTCATGCGCCCGATATAATCCTTGAGCGTGATCAGGCCGTCTTCGGAGGTTGAATGGAAGCGGGCAAGCTCGAGCAGCGTCTCGCGATTTTCAAAGTCCTCATAAAGGCCTTCTTTCAGGACCGCGCCGAAGTTATCCCAAAATTGGGCGTAATCTTCCGGTGCTTTCTCGGCCTTCTTTTTCAGTTCATTGAAGACCCGTTTGGTCAGCGCTTTTTTGATCTTTGCCAGGGCCGGATTGTGCTGCAGCATCTCGCGGCTGATGTTCAAAGGCAGGTCTTCGGAATCGACAACGCCACGCACGAACCGGAAATATGACGGCAACAATTCGTCACAATTGTCAGTGATATAGACGCGTTTCACATAAAGTTTGAGTTGCGTCTTACGCTCGGCGTTGAACAAATCGAAGGGCCGGCTTGAGGGCAGGTACAACAAGCTGGTGTAGGACATCACGCCCTCGACCCGGTTGTGCAGCGTCAGCCACGGCTCGTCCCACATCTGGCCGACGTGGTGGTAGAACTCTTTGTATTCGTCGTCCGAGATGTCCTTTTTCGCCCGCGTCCAAAGTGCGGATGCCTGGTTCAAAGTTTTCTCTTCGGCGTCCTTGCCTTCTGCAGCCAGAATGATCGGGATTCCAATGTGATCGGAGTACGTCTTGACGATGTGCTCGATGCGCGCCGCGTCCAGGAATTCCTTATCTTCCTTTTTCAAATGCACCGTGACGTCGGTGCCGTGCTGATCGCGAGACGCTTCGTCGATGGTGAACTCACCGGTGCCGTCTGATGTCCAAAGCCAGGCTTTGTCTTCGCCGGCCTTGCGGGTCGTGACTTCGACCTTGTCGGCGACCATGAACGATGAATAGAACCCGACACCGAACTGTCCGATGAGATCGATATCACCACCGGCATCGTCGCCTTTTTTCTTTTTCTTTTCCTTCGCGTCCTTCGATGCCGTCAGTGCATCCATGAAGGCTTGGGTGCCGGACCGCGCGATTGTACCCAGCGTCTCCACCAAATCGTCACGGTTCATGCCGATCCCGTTGTCGGTAATCGTCAATGTCTTGGCTTTTTTGTCGGTCACGAGCGTGACCTGGAATATCCCTGAATCCTGTAACAAGCCCGGATTGACCAATGCCTCATAGCGCAATTTGTCGCAGGCATCCGACGCGTTCGAGATCAATTCCCTGAGGAAGATCTCTTTGTGGCTATAAAGCGCGTGGGCGACGATATCGAGAAGCTTCGAGACCTCGGCCTGAAATGAGAATGTTTCTTTGGTCATTTTCTGCAAACCCCAAGTTTGTTTCCCGGTTAATCGGGGAACCCCAAAATTCGCGCCTGATATGGACTTGTGCGCCGTATTGCGCAAGTCCCCTTGCGGCAATTAGGGGTTTTCCGTCATGCTCGGGTGCATGGACGCGGCAAAGCTTGAACAGGCACATCACCGGTTGATCCGGGAATTCCGCCGCGATGCGCTGGATACCGCCAACTGGACCGGGCGTAAGGAATTTTCAGATGCCACCATGAAGGCCATGGCGGCGGTCAAGCGGCACTTGTTTGTACTTCCGGAACACGAGGTCGCCGCCTACGTCAACCGACCGCAGTCCATCGGCCACGGCCAAACCATCTCGCAACCTTATATCGTTGCCTTGATGACGGATTTTCTCGATCTCAACGGCGATGAAAAGATATTAGAAATCGGCACCGGGTCGGGTTATCAGGCCGCCGTGTTGGGCGAGGTCTTGAAGACCGGCCACGTCTATACCATTGAAATTGTCGAAGCCCTGGCCAAAGCCGCGACCAAGCGCTTGAAAGAATTGAAATACGCCAACGTCACTGTCCGACACGGCGACGGCTACAAGGGCTGGCCCGAGAACGCCCCGTTCGACGCCATCATCGTCACCGCCGCCCCGAAAACCATCCCCGAAGCTTTGACCGAACAACTCATACCGGGCGGCCGGATGATCGTCCCCATCGGCCGCGCCCACGACCGCCAAACGCTGACCCTGGTGCGTAAGGGCAATGACGGCCAAGTGACCGTCGATAAGGTTCTGCCGGTGGCCTTTGTGCCGATGGTGCGGAGCAAGCCGTAATCCCGGTTTCAATGGCTGCACCGAACGTTATGATGTCGCAACCGGGACAGGATGATTCGAATGCAATGCCCCAACTGTGGCGCTGATAATCCCGACACAAATAAGTTCTGCGGTCAGTGCGGGCAGGGGTTGGCGGTTGCTGAGGTGGCATCATCACGGCCCGCGTCCGCGCCCTCCGCCGAGCATGATGCCGGCGCTGAGCGCCGCCAACTGACAGTGATGTTCTGTGACCTTGTCGGCTCAACGGCGCTGTCGGTGGAATTGGATCCCGAAGACCTGCGTGATGTTATTGCCGCCTATCAGAGCGCTTGCGTCACGATGATCGAGGAATTCGGCGGATATGTGGCGCGCTATATGGGCGACGGCATCCTGGCCTATTTCGGTTACCCGCAGGCCCATGAGGACGACCCCGAGCGTGCCGTCCGGGCCGGCCCGAAAATTATCGATGCGGTCCGGGCGCTGGAATTTCAGGTCGATGTCATGCCCGAGGTCCGCTTGGGCGTTGCTACCGGCCTTGTCGTTGCCGGTGACATTATCGGCCAAGGGGCATCGGAAGAGCATGCCGTTTTGGGCGTCACACCCAATCTGGCGGCCCGGCTTCAGGGGTTGGCCGAACCCAATTGCATGGTGATCAGTGACCAAACATACCGATTGTGCGGCGGGTTCTTCGATTACACGGACATGGGCACACATGATTTGAAAGGCATCCGCGATTAGGCGCAGGCCTGGCAGGTATTGGGCATAAGCCGTGTCACTGGCCGTTTCGAAGCGGCAGCCCATCACCTGGCACCGATTGTCGGACGGGCACAGGAAATCGCTCTGCTTACGGATCTCTGGGGTCGCGCAGCGAACGGTGCCGGGCAGGCTGCAATGCTCAGTGGTGAGGCCGGTGTCGGAAAATCACGCGTTGTCGCAGCGCTCCGCGAGCATGTCGAACAACATGGCGCCAACACTGTCCTCATCTCGTGTTCAACCTTTCACACCAATGACGCGTTCCATCCGATTATCGCCTGGCTGTCGCGGGAAATTGAACTTCTGCCCGATGATGGGCCTGTCGCACGCACCGCAAAGTTTTCAAAATATTTCAGTAAGTTGTCGTCTGGCCCTGCATCGATTTTCCCTGCATCGATTTTCGACTTGGCGATGCTGTTGGGGGCGGCCGATAACCTGTCAGCGGAACCCGAAGACGCCGGTCCCGATGAGCGTAAGCGGCGAATTTACGAAGCTGTTGCCTCCGTAATCTTGGCGAAGGCGGTGGACAGTCCGTTGTTTGTTATTGTCGAAGATACCCATTGGATCGATCCGTCATCGCAAATACTTTTGGAAAACCTGTCGGCGCGATTGGGCAACCACGATGCTATTCAACGCGTGTTGGTGTTGATGACGACGCGGCCGGAATCCGACAAGCATTGGGACGACGGTGCCGGATTGACATATATGGCCCTTGACCGATTGGACAAATCGGGCAGCGAAGCGTTGATCGACAATGTCACTGGCGGGCGGGCGTTGCCGCCGGAAGTCCACGACGAAATTCTGGCCAAGACCGACGGCGTGCCGCTGTTTGTCGAGGAGCTGACCAAAACGGTATTGGAATCTGATTTGATTGGCGAAAACGACGGTCGGTTTGTGCTTACCGGCCCCTTGTCGTCATTGGCCATTCCGGCGTCCCTTCAAGACTCGCTGATGGCAAGGCTGGATAGATTGGGTCCGGTCAAAGAGGTCGCGCAATTGGCCTCGGTCCTCGGCCGAACATTCCGCCAGCGTGTGCTCGCCATGATCACGCCTCTGGATGCCGGTCAATTGGACGCGGCCGTTGGCCGGTTGATTGACGCGGAATTGGTGTTCCAGCGCGCCGTGGAACCGGAAATTTTTCACGAGTTCAAGCATGCGCTTGTCCAGGAAGGAGCCTACGCGTCCTTGTTGAAAAGCACCCGCCAGCGTTTCCACGCCGAAGTCGCCGATGCCATGGAGCGGGAGTTCCCGGAAATTGTCGCGAGCGAACCTGGGTTGGTTGCGCGTCATTTGACTGAGGCCGGGGATGCGCTGCGCGCAGGACGAATCCGTACGCTACCTACGCAACGGCCTGGGTGCCGTGGCAACGCTCGATTACAACGAAGAACGGGCGGACCATGAGCTTGCGCTTGGCATGGAATTGGTCGAGGGAATGCGCATTCTTGATCAATATGACGACGCCTTGAATCTTCTCGATCAATTGGAAGAGACCGCCGGCCGTTTCCAACGGCAGGCCGATCTGTCCCGGGTGCATTTTTACCGTGGCAGCATCTTCTTTCCGCTTGGCAATCTTGACGGCTGTTTGCACGAACAAGAGAAGGCCCGCCAATATGCGCGCGAAGCCGGATCGCCGGAGAACGAAGCCCGCGCGCTGAGTGGCCTCGGCGATGCGCACTACATGCGCGGCCAGATGATCACCGCGCACCGTCATTTCGAGGACTGTGTTTCGCTTTGCCGCGATCATGGCTTGGCCGCCATCGAAGCCGCCAATCTGGCGCTTTGCGGCCATACCAATCTTTACGTGAACGAATTGGCGTCAGCGCTTAGTGATTGTATGCGGGCCGTCGACATGGCCGTTGAAAACCGCAACAGCCGCGCCGAGATTGTCGCCAGGGGCAGCGTTGCCGGGAAAATTTATTTCGATATGGGAAACCTGGCCGAGGCCCGCGCACAGTGTACACGCGCTTTGGAATTGGCTGAGCGCCTGGGTGCTGGCCGATTTGAACCGATCAATCTGGCGATCATCGCAAAGGTCGCATTCCTTGAGGGTGAGCGCGCCGACGCCATTGATCTGGCCGAAAAAGGTGTAGCGATCAGCCGGGACACCGGGCTCAAATCATCCGGCGGCATGGCCTTTGGCGCGCTGGCCGTCGTCACCGATGATGCCGGGCGGCGGGGTGAAATATTAGCCGAAGGCATGACGGTCCTGGAAAGCGGTTCCGTCAGCCACAACCATCTATGGTTCTATCGTGATGCTATGGGATCATGCCTGGCGGCTGGCGATTGGCCCGCTGTTGAGCAATTTTCAAAGGTTGCCGAAGGGTATACTGCCGCCGAACCGTTGCCCTGGATGGACATGCTGATTGCGCGGGCGCGGCTGTTGGCGGCGCTGGGTCAGAACCCAAGTGATACGGTCGCTAGAAGCGATCTCAAGCAGCTTCGGGTCGATGCGAACCGGGTCGGTTTCATGTCCATTTTGCCGGCCATGGACGCGGCGATGGCATAATGACAGCCATCGGTCTTGCTGGCTGGCCGGACCGCGCCTAAGGTTCCTGGCGGATTTTAAGAGATAACAGGAGAGATGGCCATGGCTGGCAAGGGACCCAAGGACTATGACGATCTGATTGTTTATTTCGAAGGCGACTACGTGCCCTGGAATGATGCCAAGGTGCATGTCTTTGCGCCGGCGGTGAAATACGGCGCCGGTATCTTTGAGGGCATCCGTGGCTATTGGTCGGAAACCCAAGGGAAAATGTTGATTTTCCGGCTGCCGGAACATTTGGCGCGCCTTGAGTATTCACAGAAAGTCATGCGCTTTGATCGCATTTTCCGGGCAGACGATGTTGCTGGGCCGCTGTTGGAAATGATGCGCCGGAACAAATTCGACCAGCATGTTCATATCCGCCCGACGGTATATGTCGACGGCGATGGCGAGGCGGGCTCGGAAGGCCCGGTTGACGTGTCCATTACCGCCGTTCGGCGGCCGAAGAAAGCGTTCACGGAAACCGGCTGCAAAGTTCAAGTCAGTTCCTGGCAGCGCCTGGCCGACATGGCCATGCCGACACGAGTCAAGGCGAACGCCAATTACAACAATTCGCGCATGGCCAGCCTACAGGCGAAAAATGACGGCTATGACACGGCGTTGATGCTGAATGCGAACGGCCACGTCTCAGAAGGCCCCGGCATGTGTTTTTTCATGATCCGGAACGGCGTGCCGATTACGCCGTCGATCACATCGAACATCTTGGAAAGTGTTACGCGCGCCACGGTGATGGAATTATTGAACGATGAAATGAGCCTACAAACGGTGGAGCGCGAGGTCGACCGCAGCGAGCTTTACGCCGCCGAGGAAGCGTTCTTCTGTGGCACGGCGTGGGAGATCACGCCGGTCACCCATATCGATGGCTTGGCGGTCGGAAATGGCGAGATTGGGCCGATCACCGCGAAGCTTCGCGATACCTATTTTGATATCGCCATGGGCGCCGTCCCCGACACGCGGGGCTGGATCACCGAAGTTTAAAGCAATTCCCGAGCAGATTGTGAAATCTGCGACGACGCATTTGCGGCTAAAAAAAGCAATTCCCGAGCAGATTGTGAAATCTGCGACGACGCATTTGCGCCAACAAATACCTAAAAAATCGGCTTTGTTTCGGCCATG
>Ga0233439_10003977_pt1 | contig 14779 bp, 14 predicted proteins | sample SI_123_September_6_FD_182713 | JGI IMG/M metagenome (GOLD analysis project Ga0233439, IMG submission 182713) | Seawater microbial communities from Saanich Inlet, British Columbia, Canada - SI_123_September2016_100_MG | ecosystem: Environmental > Aquatic > Marine > Inlet | place: Canada: British... | reverse complement strand
TGACGTCATTTTGTGCTAGTTCAGTCATAATTCAACCATATCCCCATTTGGTTAACTGAATGTAGGCGCAAAGGCAAAAAAGTCAATCGGTTCCAAGATTGCCAAAATAGCGCTAGGTTGCCGCCATGAACCGATCAGACACCCTTGCCAACTATGCCTCTCACTCGGCGCAGAGCCGGGGACGGCTGCATAGCGAACCGGAAAGCCTGACCCGCTCCGCTTTTCAGCGTGATCGGGATCGGATCATCCATTCATCCGCCTTTCGCCGTCTGCAATATAAAACCCAGGTTTTCGTGTATCACGAAGGGGACCATTACCGCACCCGTCTGACCCATTCTCTGGAGGTGGCGCAGATCGCCCGTTCGATCTGCCGGGCCCTGGAGCTGAATGAAGACCTGGCGGAGGCATTGGCCCTGGGCCACGATTTGGGGCACACACCGTTCGGCCATGCGGGCGAGGATGCGCTGGATGAATTAATGCAGCCCCATGGCGGCTTTGACCACAATGCCCAGGCCCTGCGGGTGATCACATTATTGGAACACCGCTATGCGGAATTTGCCGGCCTGAACCTGAGTTGGGAGACTTTGGAAGGCACGGTAAAGCATAACGGCCCTGTACTGGATGATCCGCTACCCCTGGCCACGGCCGAATATATCGCCGGTCACGATTTGGAATTGGACACCTATGCAGGCCCCGAGGCCCAGGTGGCGGCCCTGGCGGATGATATCGCCTATGACAACCACGATATTGATGACGGCCTGCGGGCGGGATTGTTTTCGGCCGATGATCTGGCCCAGGTGCCCTTGGTCGCGCCCGTGTTGGGGGAGTTGCGGGCCCGCTATCAGGATTTGAGCCGGGAGCAATTGGTGCACGAAACTGTACGCCGTTTGATCGGCGAGATGGTCGATGATGTGATCGCGGAAAGTCGCGACAGGTTGAGCAAAAGCGGCGCTGAGCGGGTCGAGGATATTCGCGGTCTGGGTCGGCCCGTAATCGGTTTTTCCCCCACCATGACGGTGGCGCAAGAGGCGTTGAAAGCATTTCTTTTCGAACGCATGTACCGCCACGACAGGGTTGAACGGATGTCTGAAAAGGCGGGCCGGGTTGTCAGGGATTTGTTCGGGTTGTATACGGCCCAGCCTGAGCATTTGCCAAACGTACGCGGGGCCTATAGTCCCGATACCCCACGCCGGGTTGCCGATTTTATTGCCGGTATGACTGACCGCTTTGCCCTGGAAGAACACCGCCGCCATTTCGGCCCATCGAACTAAAAGACGTTATTTAGGAATGACCCCGAACAAATGAACCCTTACGCCTATATCCGCGAACATGTCATCGCCATTGTCGGCGGCCTTGCCGATGAAGGTATTCTGCCGGACGGTATGGATTTTTCCAATCTGGCGGTGGAGGCCCCGCGCGACCCCGACCACGGCGATGTGGCAACCAACGCGGCTCTGGTGCTGACCAAACAGGCGAAGATGAAGCCGCGCGATATTGCCACGCCCTTGGCGGAGCGTCTGGCGGCATTGGAAGATGTGACAGCGGCTGAAATCGCCGGTCCCGGCTTTATCAATCTGCGCCTGTCGGAGGATTTTTGGCGCGCCCGCCTGGGCGATGTTCTGGGGCAGGGGATCAGTTATGGCGACAGTCAGATGGCCGCGGGGCAAAAGATCAACGTCGAATATGTCTCCGCCAATCCGACGGGGCCATTGCATATTGGTCATGTGCGCGGGGCCGTTTATGGCGATGCCCTGGCGGCGTTACTAAGCAAAGTCGGCTATGACGTCTGCAAGGAATATTACATCAACGACGCGGGATCCCAGGTCGATGTGCTGGCCCGGTCAGTGCACTTGCGCTATCGCGAAGCCCTGGGCGAAACCATCAATGCGATCCCGGAGGGGATGTATCCCGGTGACTATCTGATCCCCGTGGGCCAGGCCCTGGCGGCCCGTGACGGTGATAAATGGCGTGATTTGGCCGAGGCTGATTGGCTGGTCCCCCTGCGCCGCTTTGCCGTTGATGCCATGATGGACATTATCCGTGATGATCTGGCGTTGCTGGGTATTGAACAATCGGAATTCTTCTCGGAAGAAAGCCTTCATCTGGACGGTGGTATCGACCGGGCCATGGCTGCCTTAAAGGCCCAGGATCTGATCTACACCGGCGTATTGGAACCGCCGAAAGGCAAGACACCGGATGATTGGGAACCGCGCCCCCAGACCCTGTTTAAGGCAAGCGAGTTCGGCGATGACGTGGACCGACCGTTGCAAAAATCGGACGGCGCCTGGACCTACTTCGCGGCTGATATCGCCTACCACTACGACAAAGTGCAACGGGGTTATGGTCAGATGGTTGACGTCTGGGGCGCGGACCATGGCGGCTATATCAAACGCATGAAAGCAGCCGTGCGTGCCCTGGGTGGCGATCAGGCCGTTTTGGATGTGCGCCTGTGCCAGATGGTGCGCTTGTTGCGCGGCGGCGATGTGGTTCAGATGTCGAAACGATCCGGTACCTTCGTCACATTGCGGGAGTTGGTGGATGAGGTTGGTGCTGACGTGGTCCGCTTTATGATGTTGACCCGAAAAAACGATGCCCCGCTGGATTTTGATTTCGACCTGGCCATGGAGCAATCGAAGGATAACCCGGTTTTCTATGTCCAATATGCGCACGCCCGTATTCATTCGGTGTTGCGCCGGGTGGCGGACGAGGTGCCGGATCTGTCCCTGGATATGAATTCTTTATTGAAGGCGGATCTAAGCCGTCTGACTGATTCGGCTGAAATAGACCTAATCAAGCAAATGGCATCATGGCCCAGAGCCGTGGAAATCGCCGCCCAAGCCAGAGAGCCGCACAGAATTGCCTTTTATTTGAATGAGTTAGCGTCGTCTTTTCATGCACTGTGGAACAAAGGTAACGCGGAACCCAACCTGCGCTTTATCATGGAGCAGGACAGGGAGATAACCCTGGCGCGTGTTGCATTGATACAGGGCGTTGCACTTGTCCTAGCCTCCGGCCTGGCGCTGGTGGGTGTGGAGCCGGTCGAACGAATGTAGCGGCAAAATTGGTCGGAATGGTAATTCCAAAAAGCAGGAGATAGGACGTATGTCGGCTGTTGAACCGGGCAGCACCGGGCGGGAACATGGTGCCAGTGGTGGTGGCATTGGTGATGGCAGCGATCGAAGCCATGCGATCCGCCACTGGGGCCGTTTGGGTGGCATCGGCGCTGCCTTGGGTATGTCCATAGTCTTTGCGGTTGCAGCTTGGTATGCTCTGGAACGTTCAGACATGCAGGACGAGGCGGCAGCCGAAATCCCCTTGATCAAGGCTGATACCGGCGAGATGAAGGAAAAACCGAAAGATCCAGGTGGTTTGAAAATACCCAATCAGGACAAGTTGGTATTTGAGCGCATCACACCAAAGCCAGTGGCACCCGCTGCGGGCAAATTGGCACCCGCCCCTGAGGAACCAATTGTCAAAGCGCCATCGACGGAGAACCTGGAGACACCGGCAGCTCCGGTCATAGCCAATAAAACACAGATGGAAGAAGTTGTGGCACCACCGGCCCCCGTTAAGGCCATGAAACAACCTGAAGCACCCGCCGCTGTTGCGACCCATGCGGCATCACCGACACCGCCGGCACCGCCGGCAATCGCCAATAAAGCTAAAATTAAAGCTGCAAAAGCTGTAGAGGTCGTGAAGGCACCGGTGAAGACGGTCATGGCGGAAGCGCCCAAGATGGCCGCAAAGACGGAGAGCCTATTGCCAAAGGCGAAAGTGACACCGAAAGCCAAGGCGTTGGAAGCGACGTTGCCGACGCCAAAAGTAGCGCCGGTAACAGCGCCGAAAATAGCGCAAAAAACTGTTGCGGCAGCGCCGACAAAAGCCGTCAAATCAGCAAAGTCAGTAAAGTCAGCAAAACCAATCACCAAGGGCTATCGAATTCAGATGGCGGCATACCGCAAGTCGGCCTTGGCCGCGGCGGCATGGCAACGTCTGCAAAAGGCCCATGGAGGTGTTTTGGGCCAATTGTCCGGTCATACGGAAAAGGCGGATTTGGGTAAGCGCGGGGTTTTTTATCGGGTACAGGCTGGATTTTTCGGCAATGCTGCCAGTGCCCGGGCCGCCTGCGCCAAGTTGAAGGCTAAAAAGCAGGATTGCATAATTGTACCGCCCCGCTGACCTGATAAGGCGATGACTGCAACCGCGCCCCTGGCCACGCCGTTGGCAGCTGTATTCGGGTGCGCCGGCCCGGTTTTAGGGCCCGAAGAGGCTGCATTTTTTCGCGACAGCAATCCCCTGGGCTTCATTCTGTTCGCCCGTAATTGTGAAAGTCCGGACCAAATTCGGCGATTGACCCACGATCTGCGATCCGCCGTTGGCCGGGAAACCGCACCTGTCTTGATGGATCACGAGGGCGGGCGCGTGCAACGCCTGGCCACGCCGCAATGGCGCGAAGTACCCGCCGCAGCTGTTTTCGGGCAATGGGCTTTGAAAGATCCCGACGCAGCGGCGAATGCCGCCGCCCTCAATGGCCAGTTGATGGCCATGGAACTGCTGGAATTGGGGATCGATGTCAATTGCGTGCCGTGCCTGGATGTTCACGACCCTGCCGGAAATAAGGCCATCGGCGATCGGGCCTTTTCCGCCGATCCGGACCTCGTCACCCAGCTGGGACGGGCGCAGACGGATGGATTGTTGCGGGGCGGCGTCCTGCCGGTGATGAAGCATATTCCCGGACACGGTCGGGCAACCGTGGATAGTCATTTGGAGTTACCCGTGGTCCCGGTTGCCGGGGAGGCCTTGGCAGAGCGTGATTTTCGACCATTTGCGGCCCTTGCCGACTTGCCCATGGGGATGACGGCCCATGTACTTTACCCAAGCCTGGACCCGGAGCATCCGGCAACCTTGTCGCGGAGCATTATTGACACGGTTATTCGCGGCCAAATCGGTTTTGACGGTTTGCTGTTTAGCGATGATTTATCCATGCGGGCCCTGGGCGGCAGCCTGGATCAACGGGCCGCCGCAGCCCTGGCGGCAGGCTGTGATGTGGCATTGCACTGCAATGGCAACGGCTTGGAAATGCAATCCATAGCGGCTGTTTGCGGGCCTTTATCCGAGGTGGGACAACGGCGCTGGCAGGCTGCCATGGCATATCGTGGACAGGCACAGGCCGCGTCCTATGAGGCCCTTTTGGCGGCTTTCACGGCGCAATTGGCATCCCTTTGAATTATGTCTATTTAGGGGTATGGGGTAAGTTACCCACAAGATATTGCGTTTGTTAACTGTTTATCGATTTAGTTGGCGGGCAGGATCAGCTATACTTAGAGCATGAGCCAGAGCGATAATACCAAGCCAGAACCAGTTGCCAGTGCTGCACCGGAAAGCGAACCCTTCGAAGGGCCGCCGCCAAATCCCGCGATGGCGGAGGCAGCAGACGGCCAGGGCGACAGCTTTCAAGTGGCGTTGGATGGGTATGAGGGGCCGTTGGATGTTCTGTTGACCATGTCCCGGCAGCAGAAACTGGACCTGACGCATATTTCAATCCTCGATCTGGCCGAGCAATATTTGACCTTTATCGCAGAGGCGCGCCGCCTGCGGCTGGAAGTTGCCGCCGATTATCTGGTTATGGCGGCCTGGCTGGCCTATCTGAAATCCCGCCTGCTGTTGCCTGCACTGCCAGGCGATGAGGAACCGACCGGTGAAGAGCTTGCCGCCCGTCTGCAGCATCAATTACAACGCCTTGAGGCCATGCGAGAGGCCGCCGATACCTTGATGCAGCGGGAGCGCCTGGGCGTCGATATTTTTCCCCGTGGCGCGCCCGAGGGCGTCACCGTGATCCGAAAATCCAACTATGACTGCTCTGTCTATGATCTATTGATGGCTTATGTGGGCCAGGTTGACCGATCTGTCGTAACCTCCGTAACACCACGACCGCCCGCTATTCTTTCGGTCGAAGAGGCTATGCGCAGATTGTCCCTTTTCCTGGGCCAAATGCCGGATTGGGCCAGCCTGGAAGCCTTCCTGCCGATGGAATTGAAGGTGGGCATGGAAATGCGGTCCGCGTTAGCCTCAACCTTCTCCGCGTCGTTGGAGCTGGCTAAGCAGGGTCGGTTAAGCTTGCGCCAGGGACAGACCTTTGGGCCAATTTATATCAAGGAAGGCGACGGCCAATGACTGCCCAGAACGTGTCGGAAGAAAATGTCCCGGAAGATAGCGCGCCTGATGACAGCGCGCCAATCGACAATGGGACTGAGCCGGTGGTTGATGAATATGAAGCCAATCATCTTCGAATGATCGAGGCTTTGTTATTCGCGGCCACGGAACCTTTGGATGAGAGATCTATGTCGGCCCGTCTGCCGGAAGGCGCGGATGTGCCGGAGCTGTTGCGCCAACTGTCGGGCCATTACGCCAATCGCGGGGTCAATCTGGTACAGGTGGCTGGGAAATGGGCCATGCGGACAGCACCTGACCTGCATTTTCTGTTACAGGAACACCGCCAACAAACGCGCAAACTGTCCCGTGCCGGGCTGGAGACTTTGGCGATCACCGCCTACCATCAGCCGGTTACCCGGGCGGAGATTGAAGATGTGCGTGGGGTCAGTCTATCCAAAGGTACGTTGGATTTGTTGATGGAATTGGGCTGGGTGCGCATTCGCGGACGTCGGCGGACACCGGGCCGGCCCGTAACATATGGTACTACCGATGGCTTTTTAGAACATTTCGGCTTTCAATCCGCTAAGGATCTGCCGGGTCTGGATGAATTGAAGGCGTCCGGGTTGTTGGAAGGGCAGGCGCGTACGGATCTGCTACCCTTGTCCCACCGAGAACCGGAAGATCCCCTGGCAGAAGGGGATGACGGCAGCGAGGCGACGCTGGCAGATTTCGAGGATGATGGCCAGGAAGCGGAACCGGCACCCACGGCGGAGATTATCGACCTGCCAAGCTGACCGTAAATTAATCAGCGGCATAAATAGTGCTTATTCTGGACGAAATGCCCCGCCGTTACCATATACGGGTTACGTTGCGCTGGCGTAGTGCTTCTGCCATATTGCCGGCAAATTAGACGGACGTGATCTTGCGTCTCAACTACCTACTAATGGAGTTACGCTCATGGGCTTGAGTTTTTGGCAAATTGCAATCGTCGTGCTTTTGGTCGTGTTGTTGTTTGGTCGGGGTAAACTATCTGCTCTGATGGGTGATATGGCCAAGGGCATAAAGAGCTTCAAGGCCGGCATGGCGGAGGATGAGCAGGTCACATCCGCCCCACGCGACAGCGTGGACGGTGAAGATGCCAAACCGGTGGAAGCCAGCGTGGCGAAGGACGAGACGGCAAAAAGTTAGGATACCACTCAACAGCGATGGGCCGAATGCGTTACGGTACGTCGCGGATTGAGGGGATCTGACGTCATGTTGGACATAGGCTGGACAGAAATTTTAGTCATCGCCGTAGTGGCGATCGTGGTGATCGGGCCTAAGGATTTGCCGCGAGCCCTGCGGACAGTGGGCCAATGGGTGGGCAAGGCCCGGGCCATGAGCCGGGATTTACAAAACAGCGTCAACGATATGATCTCGGAAAGTGAGTTGGACGAGCTGCGCAAGGCAGGAAACAGTATTGGTGATTTCGGCTCAAACGACATGCTGAATGCAGATTTCGGCAACGTAAAATCATCGTTCGATGAAGAGCCCGATCTGAACAATAACCCGACACCGCCCCCGCCCACGCCGCTGAAATGGCCGCCTGATGAGGCTGAGGACGAAGTCGCTGCTGCCGCCGACATTATGCCTGATATCACCCAAGACGATGACCATGATGATGAAGATGAGGTTGAAATTCCGCCTTCGGAACGTACCGATGACGTCGCCGCTGCCAAAAGCACGGACCGCTAATCGTGTCCCAGGAACAGATAGGGCAAGACGGATCGGTGGATGAAGCCACAGATGCGTTTGAGGATGAAGTCGAAGCGGAAAAGATGCCGTTGATCCAGCATCTGGTGGAACTGCGCAATCGTTTGCTTTGGTCTATCGGCGCATTGGTGATCGGTTTTGTGCTGTGCTATTTGGTGGCCGAAGAAATTTATACCTTCCTTGTCCAGCCCCTGGCGGACGTGATGGAGGGGGAGCCGGGGCGACGGTTGATCTACACGGGCCTGCACGAAGCGTTCTTCACCTACTTGAAAGTGGCCTTTTTCGGATCTGTCTGCCTAACCTTCCCCATTGTTGCCGGACAAATCTGGGCCTTTGTGGCACCGGGTTTATACAAACATGAACGCCGGGCCTTTCTGCCTTTCCTCATGGCCACGCCCGTGTTGTTCCTGATGGGCGCATCCCTGGTCTATTATTTGATCTTTCCCCTGGCATTCGAATTCTTCAAGGGCTTCGAAACCGCCGGCGGCCTTGGCACCCTGGCAATTCAGATGGAGCCGAAGGTCAACGAATATCTGTCTCTGGTCATGAAGTTGATCTTTGCCTTTGGCCTATCGTTTCAGCTACCTGTTGTACTCATGCTGATGGCGCGGGCCGGCATGGTGACCTCCAAGGGCCTGGCGGCAAAACGGAAATACGCCATCGTCATTACCTTTGCCGCTGCGGCTATATTAACGCCCCCTGATGTCATCAGCCAGGTTGGCCTTGGCGTGCCCATATTGTTGCTGTACGAAATTTCCATCCTGGGCGCACGTATCGTTGAGAAAAAGCGGGCCGAGCGGGAAGCTGGCGAAGAGACTTAGTCATCCGCCAGTCGTCCTAGTCGTCCGCCTCAGGGAAGGTGCGCCACATCGCCCAGCGAACCGCGCCTAGTCACGGGGCCTTAGCCTAATCCGGCACCCATGAGGTCAACGAAATTGTCGTGGTAAAATTTTTGCTGCACGATTTCGCTACTGTTCACCAGGCTTGCGTCGAAACGCTTAATGGGCGCGCGTCCCCCTTCTACATGGGGGAAGTCGGAGGAGAACAGACAGACGTCTTCGCCCACCTGGTCAATTACCCAGGCGGTGTTCTCGGTCGGGTAGGGCGTGATGCGGATTTGTCGTTGGACGTATTCGCTGGGCCGCAGGCTTAACTTCCGCAGACGGTCCTCGTGTCGGGCGAAGGCCTCGTGGGCCGCATCCAATTGCTGCATTAATCCAGGCAGCCAGACGGACCCCAATTCCACGATGCCGAATTTCAGCGCTGGGTGCGCCTCGAATATGCCATCAATGATCAGGGTCGCCAGGGTCTGGGCGGTCGGGCGCGGTATCGCCATATAATCGACGGAACGGAAATTTTCCGCCCCGCCGTGGAAATCTTTTACCGCCGGTAGGCCGTTTTCGAAATAGGTCGGATCCAGCAATTGCCCGCCGCCGCCCACATGCATGACGATGGGCAGGCCGGCCTCCTCCGCCTGACGCCAGATGGGAAATAAACCTGTGTGGCTGGGCGAGTGGTTGGCCGGGCAGGCCGACGGCACCAGAATTGCCTTGGCACCGGCCTTGATGACCTCAGCCGTGAAGGCAGCCGAGCGTTCAAAATCCATCAGGGGAACATAACAGGCCGCCAGCAAGCGCTTGTCCACGGCACAGAAATCCAGCATGGCCCTGTTATGAGCCTGGGCCGCACCATAGGCCAGTTCCACATCGTCGCCCATTTCCAGATCCAGCAGATAGGCATTCCAGAACGTGTTGAACATCAGCTGGCTTTTAAAGCCCAGCATATCCAAGGCCATGGCGCGATCGTCTTTCAGGAAGGACCCTGTGGCGTGCCAGTTTTTGCGGCTCATAATCTCCGCCTCATCCCGGGCGCGAAAGTCCGGATCGGCCTGAGTTGCCCGCAATTCATCGAACAACGCCTCCGCACCCTCACCACCCATAAGGTGGGCAAAATCATGGCTGCCGATTTGCGCCCGAAACCGGGGGTCGGCAAAATCGGCCAGCATTTCAGGCGTCTCCATGATATGGGCGTCAGCATCATGAATGGCGCGGTTGGTTACATATGGCATCGGGGCACTCTCCTGCTCTGTACAGAGAGATGATGTAGCATATTAGAAGGGAATAGTCGCACCCACGGGGCGCAATCTGTTATAAACTGTGGCTGCAATCGAATAGCAAAAAAAGAAGACAGGGAGTAAGGCCATGGCGGGTGATGAAATCAAATTGAAACTGCGTAGCCAACGCTGGTTCAATAATCCAAACCACCAGGAAATGTCGGCGCTGTATTTGGAGCGCTATCTTAACTTTGGCCTGACGCCCGAAGAACTACGCTCGGGCCGTCCCATTATCGGTATCGCTCAGACTGGCAGTGATCTGTCGCCGTGCAATCGCCACCATATAGAGCTGGCCAAGCGCGTGCGCGACGGTATTCGTACCGCCGGTGGTGTGCCGATCGAATTTCCCGTCCATCCCATTCAGGAATCCGGTAAACGGCCCACGGCGGCCCTGGATCGAAATTTGCAGTATCTGTCGTTGGTGGAAGTGCTGCACGGCTACCCCATCGATGGCGTGGTGCTGACCATGGGTTGCGACAAGACGACACCTGCAATGTTGATGGGGGCGGCAACCGTCAATATCCCGGCCATCGCCCTGCCAGGTGGCCCGATGTTGAACGGCCATAGTGAAGGCCAACGCACAGGCTCAGGCACCATCGTCTGGGATGCCCGCCGCCGCCTGGCCGCAGGTGAGATCGATATTGAGAAGTTTATTGATCTTGTGGCCTCATCCTCAACCTCTGTTGGCCATTGCAGCACCATGGGCACGGCATCATCCATGAACTCATTGGCAGAAGCACTGGGCATGACATTGACGGGCGGTGCCTCCATCCCCGGTCCGTATCGGGAGCGGGGACAGAATGCCTATCGTACGGGCCTGCGTATTGTCGATATGGTGCATGAGAATCTGCGCCCTTCCGACGTTATGACACGGGACGCTTTCCTGAATGCCATCGTGACGGCATCCGCCATTGGCGGATCGTCCAACTGTCCGATCCATCTGGCCGCCATCTCCCGCCATATGGGGGTGGAATTGAGCCTGGATGACTGGCAGGAATACGGCCACGAAATTCCCCTGTTGGTCAACATGCAGCCCGCCGGCGAGTATCTGGGTGAGGATTATCATAAGGCCGGTGGCGTGCCCCGTGTGATGCTGGAATTGAAGGGGGCCGGCAAGCTGCGCAACGATGTCATGACCGTGACCGGCAAGACCATGGGCGAGAACCTGGAAGCCTCTGACGAAGCTAATCCATACGTGAACCGGGACGTGATCAAGCCCTATGATCAACCCATGATGCAACACGCAGGCTTCGTCGTGCTATCGGGTAATCTGTTCGACAGTGCGGTGATGAAGACATCGGTGATTGATGAAAGCTTCCGCGGGCGTTATCTGTCGGAAAAAGGGGACGAAAATGCCTTTGTCGCCCGCGCCATCGTTTTCGAAGGGCCGGAGGATTACCATGCCCGGATCAATGATCCGTCATTGGAAATCGATGCCCAAAGCATTCTGGTCATTCGCGGTAATGGCCCCGTGGGTTATCCCGGCTCGGCCGAGGTCGTCAATATGACACCACCCGATGCCCTGGCGGCAGAGGGTATCGAGGATCTGGCCTGTATGGGCGATGGTCGTCAAAGCGGCACCTCCGGCAGCCCCTCGATCCTGAATGTATCGCCCGAAAGTGCCGTGGGCGGCGGTTTGGCGATCTTGGAAACTGGCGACAAGGTGCGCGTTGATCTGAACCTGCGCACCGTCGATGTTCTGTTGCCGACAGAGGAGTTGGACAAACGCAAGGCTGCCTGGACGGCGGATTATCCCGGTTCCCAAACACCGTGGGAGGAGATCTATCGCTCCATGGTCGGGCAGATGGATACGGGGGCCTGTTTGGAACCGGCAACCATGTTCGTGAATATCATTGAGGAACGCGGCGAATCCAGGGATTCTCATTAAAATGACCAATTGCATACACGACCATAGTCAGTGGGGGCCAGGCGACCAGCTGGGTGCCGCCAATCAATTGACACCGGAGATGACCTTGGCGGCGATGGCCTTGGGCACGAGTGGTGAGATCGTGGATTTAAGCCATGTGATCGAGAACGGCGCGCCGTTCATGGCCCCCAATCAAACCCCCTATGTCATCACCTCCGGTGCTACAGCGCGTAACAGCATGAAAATCCGCGCCGCCATGGGTGCCACCAACGAGGTCGGGGCCAACCTGGAACGGGTTGGCATGACCATGCATGTGGGGACGCATATTGATGCCCTGGGCCATTTCTCTATTGGCGAACATCTGTACGGTGATCATACCATCGATGAAAGCGTCGGTGATTTCGGCCTGATCAATTTGGGCGTTGAAAACATTCCGGCAATGGTGACCCGTGGTCTGTGCCTTGATGTCTCCGGTCTGGATGGCGGTGAGCATTTAGCGGCGGGCCGTCCGATTAGTGCAGATGATCTGCAACGTGTCTGTGAGGCATGCGATGTCGCACCACAGCCCGGTGACGTTGTCCTACTCAACACCGGTTGGGGCCGCTATTTCATGACCGATAACGCAACCTATCTGGAGGGGGAGCCCGGTCTTGATGAGGGCGGCGCCAAATGGCTGACCTCTCAAGGGGTCGTCGGTATTGGAGCAGACAATATGGCACTGGAAGTGCTACCCGGCACCAATCACCCAGCGGTGATGATGCCCGTGCATCAACATTGCCTGGTCGAGGCCGGGGTGCATATCATTGAGAACATGGCCCTGGGGGAACTGGTGCAGAAAGGTATCACTGCGTTCTGCTTTGTGGTTCTGCCGGTGAAGTTCAAAGGGGCCACCGGCTGCCCGGTCCGTCCGATCGCAATTCTCTAGGAATTATTCTCTGGGGATTATTCTTTAGGGGGGGCTGATTTATCCGGATAGCCATGCTCCCAATGACTGCCGGGCAGATGCGGCAGGTCGTCGGCAAACTTTAGCCAAGGTACCATCTCGTTGGCCCAGATGTGATCATCGGGTGTAACCATTGTGGGATCATCCAGGCTGGCAGCGGCGATATCCAGCTCATCATCGTAGTCGTCCGAGGCATAGCCGAGGGTGGTGCCGCATTACCCGCAAAAAGTCCGTTGGATCCCCGGTGATGATCGATAGATCGCCGGCGTGCCTAAGGTGTAGTCAAACCCGTCAGGGGCCAACGTCATCCAGGTCATAAACGGCGCGCCGCTCCCCCGCCGGCACTGGCGGCAATGACAATGGCTGGTCACCATAGGCTCTTGGCTGACCTCGTAGCGTATGGCCCCGCACAAACAGCCCCCTGTCATCATAACCGTCGGCTCCATTCCCTATTTTTTGCTGGCAACGAAAACCCCGTTGTCAACGCCGGAGTAAAAACACACCAGTGGCCGGAGTAAAAATACACCACCTCCTATAAAGCAATACCCGGTGTTGCGGGTTGTCCCGGTAGTCCATAGGAGGGCCCCGCGCTGCTTCGTGTAGCGCTTTAGCGGTACGCGGAGCGAAGTAGCGTGGGAGGTGCCTGTGGGCCCACCGGGTCAACCATGGTCTTGGTGGTCAGGTTTTTGGGGATTTCCGCCGTTTTTGACTTTGGTTCAGACGGTAACTGTCGCCGTTCATCTCAAGGATATGGACGTGGTGGGTTAGACGGTCGAGCAAGGCCCCTGTCAGGCGCTCGGATCCGAACACCTCGGTCCATTCGTCGAAGGGAAGATTACTGGTCAGCAGGGTGGAGCCCCGCTCGTAACGTTGGCTGAACACCTCGAACAGGAGTTCCGCGCCGGTCTTGCTGAGCGGCACGAAGCCCAGTTCGTCGATGATCAGCAACTTATATTTTGCCAACTGTTTTTGGAACCGCAGTAGGCGCTTCTCGTCCCTAGCCTCCATCAGTTCGTGAACCAGGGCGGCTGCCGTGATGAAGCCTACAGTGAGGCCTTTCTGACAGGCGGCAAGGCCAAGACCGAGGGCGATGTGGGTTTTGCCGGTGCCTGAGTTGCCCAGCGCGATGACGTTCTCACGGCGCTCGACGTATTCACATCGCGCCAGTTCAAGCACCATCATCTTGTTCAGCGATGGCATAGCCTTGAAGTCGAAGCTGTCCAGGCTTTTGACGGCAGGGAACTTAGCCAGCCTGATCCGCCTCTCGACCATGCGGCGCTCCCGGTCGATCAGTTCCAGTTCGGCCAGACGGACCAGATAGCGCACATGGTCGACGCCTTCGGCGGCACACTGGCGGGCCAGCTTGTCGTATTCCCTGAGGAAGGTGGGCAACCTGAGGGCTTTCAGGTGATGCGCCAACAACAGTTGCGGTGTATCGGTCATGACGCCGTTCCTGTCAGCAAGTTCATATAACTGGCCGCCGATGTGGTCGCCACCCGGGCCCGTGGCAGGTAAGGGTAGATGTCCAGGTTGAGCTTTGGCGGACGCCGCTCGATGCGGCACAACAAAAGATGTTTAACGGCGTCAAAGCTAATCGCGCTCAGACGCAAGGCATCCCTGATCGCGCCATGAAGATCATTGAGGTCAAAGCTCTCAAGGAGCCTCAAGACCTGCACATATTCCCGCTTCCCTGACTTACCCATGCGAGCCTCAAGGAGGCGGCGCAGGGTTGCAAACACATCCGGCAGATCCCAACCCACCAATGGGGCCGCCTGGTCCAGGGCACCGACCTTCTTCTCCAGCAAGAGCAGATAGTGGATCGGGTTGAAGATCAGATCCTCCCGCTCATAAGAACGGGGGTGACGGGCGATCTCCTCACTGCCGCAGCCGATGATGACCTCATGGACATAGCCACGGATCCAGACCTCCTGATGGCCGAAGGCGACGGGTA
>Ga0233439_10003972_pt1 | contig 14784 bp, 5 predicted proteins | sample SI_123_September_6_FD_182713 | JGI IMG/M metagenome (GOLD analysis project Ga0233439, IMG submission 182713) | Seawater microbial communities from Saanich Inlet, British Columbia, Canada - SI_123_September2016_100_MG | ecosystem: Environmental > Aquatic > Marine > Inlet | place: Canada: British... | reverse complement strand
CAATATTCTCCACGTAGGTCCCCGCCGCCACATGGATGACATCATCATCCTGGGCCTGGGCAATGGCGTATTGTATGGTTAAGAATGGATCTGTAATTACGCCGGAATTACCGTTGTTACCATTGGTGGCTACATACTTATGGGGATTATAATCTGCTGCACTTTCGCTGCTTTCGTAGGCCCCGATATCGGGGCTAGTGCCGGATGGGCTGGGTCTGGCATTGCCCAGGATGTCTGTGGTGGGGGCGTAAAAAACGTTATTTCCATTTATCGTAGCATGAGTTGACCCTGCACCGATTAGTGGTGAATAATTTGATAAACTGTAATCACCATTTTCGTGATCATTGAAATAGGGGTATTGGTCAATATTTCCAGAACCCCAGTTAATTGTCGCATTGTTTCCGGGGTGGTAAACACTGGGACTATCCCATATCATGCAGTTATCAAAAGTGATGGCGGGCGAGCCATCAGAGTTAATGACGACATTATGACCGTTGCCCCAGACAGCGGTATTGAAAAAATAGATATCAGCAGGCACACCACCCCAATTATGTACTCCAACCCCAGCCATGTTCTCATTGTTTGCGATAGTACAGTTGATTATCTTGGTGACATTATCTTGTCCTGGCATGCCGACTATTTCCAGCGCCTTGGAGTATCCCTCATCAAGAGTACCTGGGCTGTTCTGGTTATCCGCTATCAGGACATTCTCCAAGGTGGTGTTCTTCGTAGTATATACGGTGACGATAGTTCCTGGGCCATCACCGTGATTGTTCATTACGATGAGATCTCTAAGAGTGATATTGTCATTAATATGATAGACGTTCACTGCACCGCCAAATCCTCCCGTTATGGTAAAGCCCTCGATCGTGATGTCGCTTGCTCTAAGATCAGAATCCGAATCAATGACGAGGTCAAGACCTCCGCCATTTAGGATGGTCTGCTCCGGACCAGACTGGGAGCGGATGGTGACGTTGCTGACCCTGCTCAGCATGATGTTCTCAAAGTATTCTCCCGGTTCGACCACGATGGTCTTTTGAACGCCTGATGGGATGATGTCAAGGGCGAGTTGGATGGTCGCAAAGTCTGTCGGTACAAGAATATCCCCAGCAGGAAGATCATAGGCCACAGCGGTGGCTGATATGAGACCATCATTATTGATAGGGTCTAAATTCAACTGCGCCGTCACCGATATCTCTCCCGTGGATGAAGGGTTAAGTTGAAGGTCTATTCCCCTTGACTCAAAAGAACCTATGGAAATGGGAAGTGGCTGCCAATTTACGATGTCAAACTCTCCACTGGATGAGTTGATCGAATTGAGCGTCAGGGTCCCATCAGTGTTGTTAATGATATTTACGCTTTTTGCTATATCATACCCAACGCTGATATTACCATATTCTAGTTCAGTTGGTGCGACGATTAGTCCGATACCGCCAGTGTGCCCCATGTGGTTCTGGGTGCCATCTGCATTATTGAAGAAGGAATTGGGGTCTCCGTTCCAGAGTACGTGCCCTGCGGTCTGAGGGTCTGGTGTAAAGTCAAGGTTGTCCGGGTCATTGAACTGTGGGTCGAGGGTAGAGTTGTGGGTTCCCCAGTCAATGTACTCAGGCCTTGTGAATCCAGTTGCGAACCCACCCTCGATGATGGAATAATCCACAATAGCGCCTCCACCATAGTTATCTATGGGTTCTCCATGGTTGCCCCAGACAATAGAGTTCCATATCCTGGATCTACCCCCCTCTAAATTGACCGAGTTCTCACCATTATAACCACCATCATCACTCTGCCAACCATTCTGCGTGACCACACAATTGTACATGTTCATTTGAGCGGATATGCCATTGCCCTGCCATCCGCACCTGTTGTTGTGTATCACGGAGTTGGTGATATTGAGCACTGAACTTGAGCTTATACCGCCGCCTTTTCCAGCGGCAAAATTATCATGGACCTCCACATTGTGGATGAAACTACCGGATCCACCATCTATTTGGATTCCACCACCGGGTTCCGCATGGCCGGCCGTATTGTTCCTGATAATGCTATTGGAGAGTCTAAGTTGCGCGTTATCCTCAACAAATATTCCACCGCCCGCACCATCGACGGTGTTGTTCTGAACAATGAGATCGGTCAATAGCGGACTGGCAGAATATCCTATGACGATCCCTCCACCACAATTATGGTTGTTATGGGTACCTGAATTAATTGCCTGTCCAATACCATTCTGCACTGTAAACCCGCTGAAATAGGTGTCCATACCGGCATTACTGCCAAAATAAACCACGCTGCCGCTGCTGTCCCCATCAATAATGGTCGTCTCCCTATCAGCACCAATAACGGCGATCTCCTTATCAATTGTAATATTTTCAACATACGTCCCTGCCGCCACCAGCACCGTATCGCCGTCGCTGGATGCATCAATCGCTTCCTGGATGGTGGGTACTTCCGCCGGTACTTCCACCACGCCGTCGCTTAGATCAAAAGCGTTTCCGGAAAGGGCGAAATCGCCGTAGGTAGCATCCCCGGGTATATTATCAGACGAAAGCTGCATTGTACCAGTCTTGGCACCTGTGGCAGATGGCGTAAAGGTAAGTGTTATATCTGCTGCTGAATAGGCGGCAACGGTTACTGGCAACGACGTACTGGCGCTGAACTGGGCATCATCAAAGGCAGCGCCGGAAATGGAAATATCGGAATCTTTTGTGTTGGTAATGGTCAGTGTCTTGTCGCGGCTGTCGTTCACTGCCACATAACCAAAATCAATATCCGTAGCGCTTAATACAATCCCATTTCCACCGGTAATGCCCATATCATTGCGGCTGCCGTCTTCATCATTATAGAAAGCGTTGGGGTTACCTGAATCAATAGCAGGAGATCCTTCTTGGAGACAGTAGCCTGCGTCGCAATTTTCAATTAGTGGGTCTCCAACTACATTGCCCGTACCTTCAAGCTGTGTGCTTGCCAAATTATAATGAAAATTTATATCTATATTGGGATCATTTTCAGTGTCATAAAATACAATTTCATTGTTGCCGTTATTCCAGAAAATATTATTACGAAATTTCAAGGATGATGCACCATATATTCCATCATAATTACCAAAAATAGCACCAGCAGATCCACTGGATGTTGAGTTATCTTTGATGGTTGTATTAACAACCATAGAACTGCCGTAGTCATACCGTATTGCACCGCCATCTCCCACTGAACTGTTACTAACTAGTTTGGACTTGAAGAATAAAGAATTAGCATACATTAGAAATGCCGCTCCACCTGATCCTGATGCACTATTATTGTAGAAGTTCACGTGATAGAACTTCATATAACTATCTATGCCGGTTGCATACACTCCTCCGCCGCTTCCGCTGGCTGTATTGTTTGATATATTACCATTAATAAAGGTCAGGGATGAATTTTCAGAATAAATACCGCCGCCACTTCCGTTTGCTGTATTGTTTGATATATCACACGAATGGAAAGTAGGGCTTGGGCCATCCAAATAACAGCCTCCTCCATTGTCTCCGGTAACATTTCCGGTAATGGTTACATTCGTCAAGACGGGAAAGTTGTTGGGGCCTGCATAGGTCCATAAACCGCCACCCCTTTCCGATGAAGTATTGTTGGTGATTAGAACATTTGTAAGCGTGGGTGAACTAGCCTGTATCATAACTCCGCCTCCGCCTGAGGAGAAATTATTGCTTATTGTTGAATTCTTCAGCGTCACCTCGGCTCCGATCCACATACCGCCTGCTCTAACTGCGCTGTTTCCTGTAATGAAAAGGTTTTCTAACGTACCTTTACTACTAGCAACGATACCTCCGCCTGCGCTCTCACCTCCTACTATACCATCACGTCCTGAGCCATTAGTTATTTTAAAATTCTTCAATACCGCCGTGGATCCACCACCACCGTTAAAAACCACCACACTTCCACTGCTGTCCCCATCAATGATCGTATTGGATGAATCCGCCCCAATGACAGCAATATTTTTGCCGTTGAAATTGATATTTTCTACATAAGTGCCGGCGGCTACAGAAACGGTATCGCCATTCGTGGTAGCATTAATGGCAGTCTGAATAGTGGCCAGGGGACTGGCCAGGGTGCCGCTGCCGGAATTATCCGAACCGGTGGTTGCAACATACCAATGGGTTCGGGTTTCCGCCCCGCAGATGACGTCAAAGGTCACCCCTGCATCAATATTCTCATTTGCCAAGGTCCAGTTGGCCGTGGCATAGTCCGGGTCCAATGTTTCGATACAAGTAAGAGAATTATTCGTTACCCTAAATCCTGTGTATGCGCTAGTGACCCCATTTTTCATATTCAAATAGGTTAATTGATTACCTGCCAAGTCCAATTGGGTTAAGGCTGTATTGGCGCTTAAATCCAGGTTTGTTAATTGATTCGAATCGCACCACAATCCGGTTAAGGCAGTATTGTTACTTACATCCAAGTTGGTTAGTTGATTATTATTGCACGAAAGGATTGTAAGAGAAGTATTGGCGCTTACATCTAAACTGGTTAATGGATTGCCATCGGAATGAAGATAGGTTAAGTCTGTATTAGCACTTAAATCCAGACTGGTTAATTGATTAGTATGGCATATTAGTTGGGTTAAGGCCGTGTTGCTGATCACATCAAGGGTGGTCAATTGATTAGAATGGCCCCCAAGGTAGGTTAAGGCTGTGGCACCACTAACATCCAGGCTGGTCAATTGATTATTTCTGCATTGTATTTCGATTATGGCGGTATTATTACTCACATCCAGGCTGGTCAATTGATTATCGTGGCAGATCAGCAAGGTTAAGGCTGTATTTGCACTTACATCCAGGCTGGTTAATTGATTATACTCGCACGTCAGAATACTTAAATCTGCATTGGAGCTAACATCCAGAGTGGTAATCGAATTACTGCCGCAGCGTAACTCTGTTAAGTTTGTAAGTCCGGTCACGTTCAAACTGGTTGCTGATGGACAGTCAAAAAAATCCAACCTTACCAAAGCAGTGTTACTGCTCACATCCAGGCCAGTTAAATATTCATTATGGTCACATCGTAAATCCGTTAGGGCAGTATTGGCGCTCAGATCCAAGGTTGTCAATTCGTTATAGTGACACCACAGTTCTGTCAAGGCTGTAAAGTCTTCAATCCCCGTGAGATCGCTAATGGCTTTTTGGCTAACATTCAGGATGGTAACGCTGCTAATGTTGGCCGTCAGCACATAATCATCCAGGGTATCATCGTAACCCAGGTCAATGAGCGCCTGCTCAAAATTGTCATCGGGTACATAGGTGTAGCCTTCCGGCGCGCAGACCACACTGAATTCCACCCCTTCATCGATGTTGCCGTTGCCGGAGGTCCAGTTCTCTGTGGCATAGTCAACATCTTCTGCATTCACTTCGATACAGTCAAAAGAATTGTCTGTTGCGTCAAAAGCGGTTAACTGATCTGTGACCCCGTTCTTCATGTTCAAATGAATTAATTGATTATCTTCGCACCTTAGATAGATTAAGGCAGTATTATTGCTCACATCCAAAGCGGTCAATTGGTTATCAAGACAATTCAGATTTATTAAGGCTGTATTGTTGATCACATCCAGACTGGTTAATTGATTCTCGTTGCAGAATAGATAGGTTAAGGCGGTATTATTGCTCACATCCAGACTGGTCAATTGATTACCACGGCACCACAGGCCAGTTAAGGATGCAGCACCGTTTACATTCAGACTGGTTAATTGATTATAATCTACATTTAATTCTTGTAGGACTGTAAATCCTTCAATCCCCGTTAGATCGCTAATTTCTTTTACGCTAACATCCAGGGTTGTAACTCCACTGATGTTTTCTGTAAGCACAAAATCATTCAATACATCATCATAGCCCAGGTCGATCAGCGCCTGCTCGAAATTGTTATCGGGGACGTAGGTGTAGCCTTCAGGGGAACAGACCACACTGAATTCCACCCCTGCATCTATATTGTCATTGGCATAGGTCCAGTTGGCTGTGGCATATGCAATGTCATCTGCGTTCACTTCGATACAGTCAAAAGAATTGCCCGTAGCAACAAAAGTCGTCAAGGCATCCGTGACCCCGTTCTTCATGTTCAAATGGATCAATTGATTAGTGAAACAGGAGAGTACTTTCAAGGCCGGGTTACTGCTAAGATCTAGGCTGGTCAATTCATTTTGGTAGCAGGTCAATTCCTCAAGAGCTGTGAAATTTGAGACATCCATGCTGGTTATCCCATTGTCCGTGCACTCTATCTTGATCAGACCTGTATTCGCGCTCAGGTCCATGCTGGGCAATTGATTATAATTATACATGATGGTGTGCAAGGATGATAGGTTGCCCAGGTCCATGCTCGTCAGTTGATTGTTCTGAGCGTAGAGATATTCTAAGGACGTATTGTTGCTCAGATCGATACTGGTCAGTTGATTGCTAGCAAAATCCAGATAGGTCAGTCCTGTGATACTGCTCACATCCAGACTGGTCAGGTCATTGAAACCGCAGTCCAGACTGGTCAGAGATGTAAAGGCCTCTATCCCTGTCAGATCGACGATATCCTTGTCCCCAACAGCAAGTGAGGTCAAACCGCTGATGTTTGCCGTGACTACATAATCATCAAGGGTATCATCGTAGCCCAGGTCAATGAGCGCCTGCTCGAAATTGTCATCGGGGACGTAGGTGTTTTGCCCCCAGAGCATGGACGCGGGGGCCATAACAGAGATAAGGAAAAGTGGAAGAAGGGTTTTAGTGCGCATTTAGGCTCCCTGGATTTTCGTATTGTGAAGCGGCCCGGTTATTTAAAATAATATTAGTTTAAATATATATTTATATGAATATGTCATACATCAGTTTCTCCAATAGTAAATAAGCCTTAGGGCACCGGTAATTCTGGAGGTTCCCCAATTGCACTGGAAGCACCTGCACCGGCAGCCGCGCCGCCACTCATAGCTGCTACGCCGCCACCTGCTGCTACCAGGGCCAACCCGCCCCAGAGCAACCAGTTGGGTCCGTCTTTCCCGCCGCTACTAGCTAAATCATTGTTATCTTTCTTGCGCCGTTTCTTTAGCGCGCGGGGCGTATCCAACCCCAGTATATCCCAGGCCAGGATCTCGATCTCTACAATGAGTCCATCCACCTTTCCGGAATAGGTAATACTTTTCATACTTTCCGCTGCACCCGTGGCCACAGAAAACATCTTGGCATCTATAGTATAGGTGTCGCCCAGTTTCCCGATAGCTCCCGAAATCATATATTCTACACCCAACATGGCACCGACTTCGGCTGCGCACTCATCTGATGCACAACCCCCAGTTTCAAAACCCTGTTCTTCTAGTACATCAGACATGGTGCCCCGCTCAACCATGACCACCTTTTCCGTAGAAGCAAGTGCTGTGGTAAAACGATCGGTCAGGGTCTGGGCTTCCTGCATGGTAATGCCCCGGCCTTCAAAGTCTAAAACTGCTACAGTGGTGCTGGCGTCTTTGCCGGCACGCTTCAGCCTTAAGTTCCCCGGTGCATCAAGGCCCACTATCTCCCAGGCCATAATCTGCATCTCTGTTAAAAGGCCAGAAATATCCCCATCGTGAGTAGCATTCTTGGAACGGACCGTCTCTCCGGTCTCTACAGAAAACATTTTACAATCAATAGTATAGCTCTTACCCATCTTGCCGATGGAGCCGGAAATCATGAACTGCACACCCAAAAGCTGCCCCACTTCCGCCGCACACTCATCACTGGTGCAACCAGACTGTTGTAAGCCCTGCTCCATCATGATTTTTTCCACAGCTTTACGTTCAATCAATCGAACGGCGTTGGTGCTGCCGATCTCGGTACGCATCCTTTCTGAAAGAGTCTTTACTTCTGACTCGCTCACATCCTGACCTTCAAAATCTAAAATAGCCACGGTGGGCTTGGCTTCCTGAGCCAGGAGCAACTGGATACTGAAAATTAAAGTAATAAAAATTCGCATAATATTGATCTCCTTATTAATGGGCTTACTCTTCTGCCGATAGGCGGTCTAGAACCGCCGACAATTCACCTTCAAAATCTTCGTTTTCATCAAAGCCCGTTTTGGCTAACTGGATGATACGGTATTTGTCCACCACAAAAAGTCGGGGCAGTGTTTTGGCGCCATAACGTTCTTTGGCAACACCACGTGAATCATATAAAATGGGCATGGTAATGCCTTTTTTTTTCAGAAAAGGTCCTGCTTTGGGCATTTCTTCTAATCCTTTTACTGTTCTTGTAGCTTCTGTAATATCAATCAAAAAGAATTTTATTTTTTCATCTTTATATTTTTGATACAAATTTTCAAGATGGGGAAGTTCCTTCATACATGGTTTACACCAGGTGGCAAAAAAACTTAAGACAAGCACATGACGATCTGGCTGAGTAATGGGTTTACGAAGTTTTTTCCCTTTAATTTCCGTCCAGTTTTTTAAAAACTCGAACTTTCCAGGACCTGCCATAAGAGCCCAAGATGGAGCAATATCGCCCACCTGAAGACCTGGGTCTTTTGTGGTATCATTTGGAACAACAGCTACTTCTCCATTTTGAGCGAAGAGTTGGGTGACTATATAAAAAGTGGTGAAAAATACAATTTTCATTATGTATGTTTTATGGATGTTGTCTTTCAAAATTTTTGATTTCCTTTTTATTTAATAAGTTAATTCGTTGGTTTTATTTCTTCATTATCCAACAATAAAAATAACACGACAATCTTTAAGCAATCCAGATGTGCCCTCGGCTCTCATCATTTTTGCTGCATCTTCATTGCTAATAATTAAATCTGTTTGGGATGATCCTGACGCAGAAGCACCACGAAGAACTAAAGGATTCCCTTGAACGCGGGCATCAGATTTGGCTTGATCAACTGTTTTGGTGTAACCCACAACGCCGTTTAATGTGGCATATTCCCGACTATAATTTCCAGGACCATAAATCACATTCCCGCTTTGATCTAACACCCTTGGTGACATAGCTGGGCGAAGCCCTAATCCTGTCCCATCAATAATAATACCCGTTATGCCACTAGAAATTGGGGCGGATGTGATATTTACTGAGTTGGTTGTTGCGTCCACTACGGGATTCGCAGCAGTTGTTTCTCCATAAATTAAGGATGGTGCTTTATCCGCCATTGGCAATAATACTCTGGAAATATCGTTCATGCTGACTTCGTAGGTTACCTCCACAGATGTATCGCTTAAATAACGTGTTTCACCCACTCGCCTCGCGCCTCGAATAGCTCCCTGCACTTGCGATTTAATCACATCATCAAACATAGCGCCGGAAATGGTGGTCTCGGATGTAACATTAACCCCATTCACAATTTCTATCAATTGACGGAGTGCATCTTGCTTTGCAATCCGCATGGCAGAGCGACGGGCCTGGCCTGCATTAATTACATTGGATGGAATAAAACCAATTCCTATTGCTTGAATAGTGCGATTTCCATAATCAATTTTTCCTCGATCAAATACATCGCCAATAAATCCATCCTGGGCAAATATGGGTGTTAAATAAAAAATAATAATTAGAATATATTTCACAGCTATCTCCTTTATTGCGTCACTTCTGCAGTAATACGGTTACCAACAATGCCCGTTACTTTAATATTAAAACCATCTGGCTGTGTCATACTCAGCCCCATGGCAAGATCCATGGCTTTTCCTTCAAATTCAACTTCATATTCTGCAATACCATCATTTAGGCCTTTTGAATAAGCATTGCGAATCCCGTTTACCGTCTGAGCCTTCAAGAATGCTTCGAAACCCATGTAAGACATAAAATCTACGTTTTTAAGTACAATGTAAGTTTTAATAAAATTTGATTGTTGTGTACTCCACTTTTCTATAAGCTGTCGAATAATTTCCGTTCCCAATTTACCAGCAGCCTGATTCATTGCATTCACGCCTGCTGTTGATCCAGAAATATGAGGCTTTTTTCCATGCGCATTTGGCACCACGGCTAAAATTTCACCCGTATCGACCCGAACAATCTTTCCATTAATATCTGCTTGCCCAGAGATCATCCCGTAAAATTCTCCACCAGATGATATTTTCGCTGTACCAATCACAATAATATCCGCCCCCAGCTGATTCGCAACTTTCGCAGCTGCAGCCACATTCCCAGACAGAGCGTCTTCATAATCGGGTTTACCTCTTAAAGCTTGTACCAATTGACGGTCCACCACGTCAAATCCTTTATCATAAAACATACTCAATAGTTTGGTTTCGGCAAAATCGGTTGGTACATCATCAATTAAATTCTCTTCTCTGACCATGAAAATTATTCGAGGTCTATTCATACTATTTAAAAGAGTTTGAAGCGCAGCTTCATCTTGCATCACCTCATCAAGCATGGCGGTCACATCTGCAGTAATGGTTACTTCCCAATTGCCATCAGGACCTTGAGACTCGCTGATGACCTTGAACGTTTTTACAAATCCTTGTGCTTTAGAATAAATATTGTCTGTGAGTGTTGTGGCTGTTACAATTGTTTCTGATGAAATATAAGCACCGAGCCCCACTTCAACCGCATCTCGTTTGGCTTGCTCTATGGCTGCATCTTTTGTAAGACCGTAGCCCACGCCTTCCACATTTGCCGCAAATAGTGGCAATAAAAAAGTTAAAAATATGAGTGTTTTTTTCATGTGATATTTGTTTTCAGTTTAATGATAATTCGAAACTTTTCCCTTCAAAAGATTATTGAATCGTTTCAGACTAAATTAATCATGTGGATTTTACGTTGACTAAGAAAGCGTCAAACATTTTAGTCCTCCACAAAATATATCGGTAAATCTCATTTTTTTAATTCAACATCACCACGATTGATGTATTCCAAAAATAATGATTTTGTTTTAAAGATTTAATTAATCGACCTTTATTTCTTCGAAATTGTTCCACCTAAAATGTGATCCTTAAAGCGTTTTGGAATGAGCGAATACTGAGCAATGCATCGGCACCAGAAACAGATGCGCTTGGTTGAAATTTTCCTGTCATCATATCAGCTTGCATAATTCCCCGCTCTGCGCAAAGCGCCATAGCATTGTAAGCAGGGTGACTGCTAAGCACGTCCTGAAATCGGGATGGGCTTTCGCCAAAATATCTCATTTCAAGCCCCACATCACCCGTCACAATGGTTAAAATTCGCTGAATAGCTAAACAGTATTCTGCTCTATTAATAGCGTCATCCGGATAAAAAGGCTGCCCTGGGACGCCTTCCAGAATCCCATATCCTGAAAGTTCATTAATCCATACTTCTGCCCAATGGCCTTTTGAATCGGACGGATTTCCTCCTCCCGTTGAATTTGCGTTCATTTGCGAGGGTGTTTGGAATCCTTGTGCAGGTGTAGTTTGTCGATCTACAAGTGTACTTATTTTTAATTCTTCCGCTAATAGAACAGCTAAGTCTGCACGTGTGATTTTTTCATGAAGCGCTATTTTTTTACCTACAGATGTTCCTGGCATAGCACGGACTATTTTTTGACTCATTTGCCACATTTTGTCTGCTTTTCCACTATAGTCACCTTTCATTTCTACGACCGCTCTAAATTGATCTTCCGCTTCACTAAACATATATTGGTATAAGTAGAGCTCCCCTTTGTAGTATGTGGCGCCTTCGTGATTTTTTTTTCGTTTAAGCGCTTTTTTCAACAGCTTTTCTGCGGGCTTAAACCATTTTTTTTCTTGATGGCGTAAATCAATCCAAACACGAGCACAAAGCATTAATACATCAGGGTCCTTACTTCCCAATCCTTCTGCTTTTCCTGCAAACTTCTTAGCCTTTTTTCTGTCTTCTAGGTTCGCGTAGGCAATTCCCATTCCTGCGTAAGCCGGGGCAAATTTCTTGTCTAAATCTACCGCACGTCGAAAGGCCGTTAAAGATTCTTGAAATTTCCCAGATTCAATATGTCGCATACCTGCTTTATGGTGATATTCTGGGTTATCAAGATCGCTTTGGGGTTTAACAGCACAAGCATATAGAAATAATAATGATGTAAAAACCAATCCTTTTAAAGGTAGTTTTATACTATCATAAGAAAAAATATACATTTTATCCTCCAATTAATGTAAAAGAGATATCTCTTGTTGTGTTAAGATTACTACTTAAATCATACCAATGTCAAAAAAATATGATCACCTACTTTAATAATAACATTTTAATTGTTTGATTATAATTATTTCCACTCAATCGGCAAAAATAAATACCGGCACTCACAGCACGGCCACCCTGGTTCAATCCATTCCACAAAATATTATGGTATCCGGCATTTTGTTCATTGTTTATTAATGTCGTGACTTCCCGTCCCATCAAATCATAAATAACCATTTTTATCTTTCCGTTTTCTGGCATATCATAATTAATCATCGTGGTAGGATTGAAAGGGTTCGGATAGTTTTGATGAAGCGCAAATTCATCTGGGATTGCAATAATATCCAGTATTTTTGTGCCGCGACCAATAACGCGATTGGAATCATCATAGGCAACATAGTTTATTTCTATGATGGCATTTTCTCGATTAAGAGATGCAATATTAAAGGATGCGTTTTTCACGCCATCTTTTTTCAAAAAAGCTTTTTCAACAATAAGTTGACCCTGTTCTTCCGGATGATAAGCCAGTTGGATGATTTCAGATGAATTAATTTCGGCCGGAGGCGTAATGGTTTTGCTTTCTCTTGGATAATTCACAGACAAATGAGCTGCTCTTGTTTTTTCGGGTAGATCAACCACCAGACGATGACCTTCCTGATAAATATTCAATTCAGAGCCTAAAGGATCATATACAAATATCTTCGCAACACTGGTCTGGTGAGAATAATGCCACATACGCGTAAAAGCCATCACATCTCGTAAATCATAGATTTCATTTCTAGATGGAATAAGATGTGGAACTGTTCCCGTTACCGGCCCTAATTCATAACTGTAGTCGTCACTGTTCCATGCAGATACAAAACTTGAGAGATCCGAAACATCCACAGAATAATCATTATTATAGTCCCCTAATAAATAAGTGGTAAAGGTTGCTGTTTTTTCATCTGTTCCAGTTCCTGCCCAATCCAAGATGTCATTTAAAGCAAAAACCACAGTATCTAAAGATGCCCATGGATCATTTATGGTAATCTTAATAGATGTGTCTTCAGCCGAATAAGTTGCTTCAAAATTCATGGAAGCATAGGCCAATGATGTGGTTGCGATTGAACCAATATCAGATAGGGGTTGTGAAAAATGAATCGATATTTGTTGATCATCTTTCAAAAGAGGAATGGATGGATCTGGTTCTATATGCGTTACCATTGCTTGTTGTGGGATACCGCTCACCCAAATAGATACAGGGCTTTCATTCCCGGGAATATCTTCTGCTGTTACATGCAGATACACAGGTTCATCTGTGGGGAATTCTGGCAAATATGCCTCGGCAGTCGTTTCGCTTGTTAGCAGAATATTCAAGGGTTGTAACGTATCGGTTCCACCATAAACACTATAGTGAGAAAGGTCTGCCTCTGCATTTGAATCCCAAGTGAGATAAATTCTTTCATTCGAGAAAAAACCAACAAGACTTACGGGTGCTGCCGGTGCAGTTTGATCTATTAAAACGCCATCACTGGCAATAATAGAACCTGTGTTTTCAACAAAATCGGTAGCGCGGATATGGAGTTGATACACATGGTTTACTTCAAGATTCAGACCCGTTAATTGAATGACTGTATCCAAGCCGATACTATCCCATGGAACTGTATAGAATGCATTTGTTGTATCGTAAAGCGCCATAGAATAGAAGGCTAATCCGGAGAGATTATCTTGAAATTTAGACCAATATCCATCAATAATGTCTGTATCGTTTTGTTGGTCTATATCGGTGGAATCACCATCTGTTGCCATGGAGCCATAGGGGCCTTCATGATCTGCAATAATTCCGTCCGTAGAAATACCTGCGGAAATATTGCCCACAGAATCAATAGCACGAATAGATATATAATAGGTGTCCCCGTTATTTAATGAAAATGAATTATCCAACATGAATGTATCCAAATTCACCGTGGTCCAATCTTTAATATCCGTGGATAAACTTGCGGAACCAACACCATACTCATAGGTATCAATTCCACTTAAATTATCCGTAAATCCCGACCAAGATGCTTGTAGCGTTGTTAAAGATCCGGTAAAACTCTGGTCAGATGAATTATCCAAATCTGTAATATCAAGGCCAGAACCCGTTCCTGGAGCAGTGATATCAACCGTAACACCATTCCCGTGTGCTTCGGTCATATTTCCGGCTTGATCATACACGCGAATAGACCCATAATATTTTGAACCTTCTTCAAGAATTAAATCACCGATTGTTATACTTAAATCTGTGCCCGCATTTGTCCAAGACAAAAGATCGGTTTCACCTGCGCTAGAACCTAATGCATAATCATAATGTTCGATACCGGACAAATCGTCATTTGCTGCCCATAATAATGTTATGGAACTATCACTCCCCTGAAACAATGGGTCTTCAGAACTTGCTTCTGCCATCAGATTTATCACCGGAGACAGTGTATCAATGGTGATACCATTACTTGTTCCCGGAGAAGAAACATTCTCTACCACATCCGTGGCGCGAACACTGAAATAATAGGTGCTGCCATGCTCAAGGCTTAATTCAGCGTGGGTGGTGGTAATATTCGTATCCGCACTTACCCAACTGACTGTATTCTGTCCACCAGGTGATGTACCTACTGCAGTCTCATAAAATGAAATGCCACTGTATAGATCACTAAATCCTTCCCAGTTTGCCCAAATG
>Ga0233439_10003970_pt1 | contig 14789 bp, 14 predicted proteins | sample SI_123_September_6_FD_182713 | JGI IMG/M metagenome (GOLD analysis project Ga0233439, IMG submission 182713) | Seawater microbial communities from Saanich Inlet, British Columbia, Canada - SI_123_September2016_100_MG | ecosystem: Environmental > Aquatic > Marine > Inlet | place: Canada: British... | reverse complement strand
GAACACGACCGTCGATATTGTGAGCGTATCAAATTTCAAATGATCGCCGGTGGAGATTTCCCATCCCACCAGCGGCACCAGCATCACCGCGCCCATGCCGGTGGTGAAGGCGATCAGCGACAGCGGATTGATCCTCGGACGTTTCGGCATCAGGGCGGAGTACAGCCCGAACACGAACAGCGCGGCGGCGAAACTGATGTCGCCGGCGTTGACCTGGATCGCTGCCAGCGCGGCGAGATCTCCGCGCAGGACGATGACAAGCACACCGAGCAGCGAGACGAGGATGCCGGCCGCCTGCATCCATGACAGCCTCACGCCGAACAGCATCAGCGACCACAGCGCGACGAACAGCGGCCCCGACGACTGGATCAGCAGCGCGTTCAGGGCCTGGGTGTGTTGCAGGCCCCAGTACGACAGCGCGTTGTTGAACGCGAAGCCGGTAAACGCGAGCAGCAGCAACAGCGGCAGGTTCTTTCGGATCACCGGCCAGTCGCGCACGAGGTAGGGCCAGGCGAAAGGAACGAGTACAAGAAATGTCCCGGCCCAGCGGCTGAATGTGAGGGCGAATGGCGGCACATGACCCGCGACGAAACGGCCGAGCACGATGTTCATCGCCCAGAACAGCGACATCAGGCTGAGCATCAAATAGGGCTGATTGAAAAGCCAACTGGCCGGCGAGGGCTTGCGCAAGGGCGGATCGGCGACGGTCATGGGGCTTTGGGAAAGAGGGTGCGTCAAGTTGTGCCGATATTTCGCACCGTCACAACCGCCAATCCCGGATTGCTCCATTGCACCATGCGGGCAACGCGCGAATTGGCGCTTGCCTGCATCGCCTTGCCATTGCGAGCGAAGCAGCAATCCCGACAGGCGCCGTCAAGCGAAGGCCAGGTGGGCCTTCCTCGCTCCCCCCTCAACCAGGAGTGAAAACTCCGCAGTTTGACGGGAGAACGCCGTGCGAGGCTGTTTATGTCGGTGGCGAATTGGAGACTTTGCAAGGATGGCTGGGGCTATCCAGAATTATTTGGGGATATCAATGGTTTGCACCCCATTCGGCGCGAGCATCGATACCCGTTGGCGCTTGCGTCCCCTGCGCGCATCCGTTATCCGGTGACATGCCTCGCTAGCGCGCCACCCAAGCTGCAAGGCGCTGGAATTCTGCCGGCTGGAATTCGAGCGGATTTGCGGGTTGCGGGAGAATGTCTGGAAATGGCTAACGTTGTTGTCGTCGGCGCCCAGTGGGGCGACGAAGGGAAAGGCAAGATCGTCGACTGGTTGTCGGAGCAAGCCGACATCGTCGTTCGCTTTCAGGGCGGCCACAATGCCGGCCATACGCTCGTCATCAACGGCAAGACCTACAAGCTCGCGCTGCTCCCCTCGGGCGTGCTGCGGCCGTCGAAGCTGTCGGTCATCGGCAACGGCGTGGTGTTCGACCCGCAAGCCTTTCTCGCCGAACTCGACAAGCTCCGCAGCCAGGACGTGTCCATCACGCGCGACAATCTGCGCATCGCCGAGAACGTCACGCTGATCCTGCCGCTGCATCGCGAACTGGATTCGGTGCGGGAGAACGCCAGCAAGGCTAACGCCATCGGCACCACCCAGCGCGGCATCGGCCCGGCCTATGAAGACAAGGTCGGCCGCCGGGCGATCCGGCTGATGGATCTCGCCGACCCCGATACGTTGCCGCACAAGATCGACCGCCTGCTGACACATCACAACGCGCTGCGTCGCGGCCTGAACCTGCCCGAGATCGATGGCAAAGACGTCCTGTCCGAGTTGATGGCGGTTGCGCCGCAGGTGCTGCCGTTCGCGGATTCGGTGTGGAACCTGCTCGACCACAAGCGCCGCGAAGGCAAGCGCATCCTGTTCGAGGGCGCGCAGGGCGCGCTGCTCGATGTCGATCACGGCACCTATCCCTACGTCACCTCGTCCAACACCGTGGCGGCGCAGGCCGCGACCGGCACCGGCATGGGCCCGAGTTCGGTCGGTTATGTGCTCGGCATCTGCAAGGCCTATACGACTCGCGTCGGGCAAGGCCCGTTCCCGACCGAACTGACCAACGAGATCGGCGAACTGATCGGCCAGCGCGGCAAGGAATTCGGCGTCAACACGGGACGCAAGCGCCGCTGCGGCTGGTTCGATGCCGTGCTGGTGCGGCAGACGGCCCGGACCTGCGGCATTCATGGTCTCGCGCTGACCAAGCTCGACATCCTCGACGGCTTCGATGAGATCCAGGTCTGTGTCGGCTATACGCTCGACGGCAAGGAGATCGATCATCTGCCGGCCGGTGAGGGCGCCCAGGCGCGCGTCGTGCCGATCTATGAAACCATCGAAGGCTGGAAAGAGCCGACGGCCAACGCCCGGTCGTGGGCGGATCTGCCGGCGCAAGCCATCAAGTATGTTCGCCGGGTCGAGGAATTGGTCGGCTGCCCGATTGCGCTGCTTTCCACCAGCCCGGAACGCGAGGATACTATCCTCGTGCAAAACCCGTTTGAGGCATAAGCGTGGCCCCGAAAAGTGGGACCCGGTTTTCGGATCGGGCCGTGCTTGCGCAAAAGATCGCCTGTAGCGTGTTGACTGTGTTCTGTTGATTGACGTTTTTTAAGTACAGGGTTCGGGGAGAATCCTGCAAACTGGACCAGAATGGCTGATTACTATCCGCTCATAGCCCGTGCCATCGCCGGACTGGACCCCAGTGCTCCCGGCGAACAACGTCGTGCGCTCTATGAGCGCGCACGGACGGCCCTGATTTCCCAGCTGCGCGGCGTGCAGCCCGCATTGAGTGAAGCCGAAATCACCCGTGAGCGGCTGGCGCTCGAAGATGCGGTGCGCCGGGTCGAAGCCGATGCCGCCCGTCGTGCCGCCGCGCTTCAGTCCAATGGACCGCCGCGCGATCCATCGGCCGCGCCGCCGCCGCCGCCACCGCCACCGGGACCTTCCGCGCCGCCGCCATCGGCTCAGCCGCGCGCGCCGCTGCCGGGCCGCCGCGATGGCCCGCGCCCGGGCGACGCCCTGCGGGAAAGTGCGCGCAGCACGCGAACCGGGAGCACGCCGCCGGTTCCGGGCAGGCCGGCCCCTCGGCCCGAGACGAATGGAACGCCTGAGCAGCGTTCGCCCCGCAACCTGCGCGGTGATGAGCCGCCGCCGCTGACCCGCGGTCAGCCGCCGGTCCAGCAGGGCCTGCCGTCGTCGATGCGTGACGTCCGCGCGCGCGATCAGCGCAGCGACGACACCCGCATGCTCGACGAATTCACGGAAGGTGCACGCGCGCCACGCCGCGGTCCGCAGGGCTCCGGCATGCGCGATGTCGTCGCGGATGCCAACGACCTCGGCAGCGCCACCCGTTCGGCGCGCCGCAGCCAGGCGCAGGATTTCCCCGATCAGCGCGGCCCGGCGCCCTACAGCTACGATGAATCCGCCGAAGAGGCCGGACGCTATCAGCCGAATGACCGGCCGCGCGCGCGCATTCAATCGCGTGACGAGCCCGAGACGGCCAAGCGCGGATTTCCGCTAAAGACAGCCATCGCGGTCTGTGTTGGCATCATCGCCATCGGCGGCGCGATCTGGGGCGGGCCGAAAGCCTATTCGCTGATCAAGTCGCTGACCACAAAGCCTGCACAGCAACAGACCGACACCGCGCCGAAGGATGCGTCGGGAACGCGGCCGAAGATCACCGATCGGGTCGGCCAGCCCGGCTCGCAACAGATTGCGCCGGTGGCGCAGCGCGTGGTGCTCTACGATGAGGACCCCTCGGCGCCGCAGGGCAAGCAGTATGTCGGCTCGGTGATCTGGCGCACGGAATCCGTCAAGGTGCCCGCCGGCCAGCCGCCGGATATCGGCGTGCGTGCCGACATCGATATTCCGGAACGCAAGATCAAGATGTCGCTCTCGATCCGCCGCAACACCGACGCGTCGCTGCCGGCGAGCCATACCGCCGAGCTGACCTTCGTGCTGCCGCCGGACTTCGGTACCACCATCGCCAACGTGCCGGGCGTGTTGATGAAGTCCAACGAGCAGGCGCGCGGTACTCCGCTGGCCGGGCTCGCGGTGAAGGTGACCGACGGCTTCTTCCTGGTGGGGCTGTCGAATGTCGAAGCCGACAAGGCGCGCAACCTGCAGCTTCTGAAGGAGCGGTCGTGGTTCGATATTCCGCTGGTCTACGCCAACCAGCGCCGTTCGATCATCGCCATCGAGAAGGGCGCGCCGGGCGAGCGCGCGTTCAACGAAGCATTCACGGCCTGGGGGCAGTGATCCTATGAAAATAACTCTTGCCGGCTCGCGCCACTTTGGCGTGGAGACGCTGAACATGATGCGCGGTCATGGCATCGAGGTGATCCGCGTTGTGGTCGCCGACGGTGAGGACCGCCTTGCCGCGGCGGGGCGCGCCGCCGGCATCGAGGTCGTGGTGCAAGCGAAGCCGAAGCTGATCGTGGCCTCGGAAATCGCGCCCGGCACCGATCTCATCGTCACAGCGCACAGCCATGCGCTGGTCAGCGAAGGCGCGCTGAAAGCATCCAGGCATGGCGGCATCGGCTATCACCCCTCGTTGCTGCCGCGCCATCGCGGCATCGCCGCGGTGGAGTGGACCATCAAGGAAGGCGACGCGATCGCCGGCGGCACGATCTATCATCTGTCGGAGCGGCTTGATGCCGGTGCGATCGCCGCGCAGGACTGGGTGTTTGTGAAGAAGAACGAGACCGCGCGCGAACTGTGGGAGCGGGCGCTGGCGCCGCTCGGGCTCAGGCTGCTGGCGCAGGTGATCGATCAGGCCAAGACCAGCGGCAATCTGCCGTCGATGCCGCAGGACGAGCAGTTCGCGACCAATGCGCCGCGGCTCGACAAGGAAACGCCGCACGCCGCGCGGAAAAGCGCGGCGTCGGGGTCGTAGGTTTGTCCGGCGAGTCTGCGTTTATCGGCTGCTAAGCCGTCAGCTTGTCCTGCCGTCATTGCCGGGCTTGACCCGGCAATCCATTTTCTTCGCAAAATTTTTCTCTAGGGCTGGAGTGATGGATCACCGGGGCAGGCCGGGTGATGACAACGGCATGTGTTGCAAGAACCGTGGTCATACCAATCATCACGCCGCGCGGGTCTCGCCGACGCGCACGGCGCTCAAGACAAGATCGTTTGCGTCGGTGACGCCGTCGGCGGCGCGGCGTACGATCGTTTGCGCCATCTTCGCTTTGGTCGCGGGTGTGCGGTTCTCCTGCGCGATCTGTTCGACGGCGATGTCGAGAATTTTTCTCAGCGTAGCGACATAATCCGGATCGAATGTTTCCGGTGGGCGATTGACCATGCGCTTCTCCTCTTCGGGTATTTCAAGGTGTAATTGTAGACTGGTTTTGAAGCTGCGATTGCACCTGCGGCGAGCGAGCGGACCATGCTGCTGCAATGGGGCAGATGTGAGTCAGCATCGCGAATTGCAATGCGCATACAGTGATGTGAATTTGGAAAAGCTCCAGTCACATTTTCTTCAAACATGTAACGATACCGCAGCGCACTTTGACGATTCGAAGCGGGAATCGCACCACATCTTGTGCCGCTGAATAGACAATCCGCGCGCGGCGATGCATGCTTCACACGAACGTCAAAATCGTAAACGCGGACGTGATGCAGCCGGACCGCAGACACAATTCGACCGGACACAATTCAAGGAAACATGATGGCCGACACTCCCGCAGTACTTTCCGATCCGAACTTCGTGCCGATCGAAGGCGTCATGGACGCGCCGATTGTTTTCTTCGAGGTGTGCCCGACGTTCGGCAACAATGGCGGCCTGCTCAACCTGATGCTGGCGACCGGCCTGATCGACTCCGCGCCGCATGGCAAGGTCGCAAGCCGGGTGAAGGCGGTGGCCCATCTGCGCATGACAACCGCGGCCGCGATCAATCTGCGCGACACGCTCAACAGCGCGCTTGCGATGGGCATTCCGGTTCAGAAGCCGGAGGGCCGGGCCAACTGAATCCACGCAGCGATCGCGCATGCGCCTGCTGGTGTTTTGCGAAAGCGACTTGCAAAGGTGATCCATGATGTTCCGCACAACGATGCTCCGGACAATGAGCCAGACGATGATCTTGCAGAAAATGAACCTTCAACCACTGGCGTCCCGGACCGCACGGCGCGGGCTCACGTTGCTGGCGGCTCTTGCTGTTGCCTTGCTGGCGTGGCCGCTGGCGGCGCAGCATGTGACGCCGAGCAAGCCGTTCCTGGAGAAGAACGCGTTCTATCTGCGCTCGGCCGGGTTCCGCATTCAGTTCGCCAATGACGCCGCGGATCAGCGCGCGCTGAAAGCACTGCCGCCGCACCGCTTCGTGGTTCACAAGGCCGGCGGCACGCCGCGGTATGTCTATGCCGATCCCGGCGTGTGCAACTGCATTTTCAGCGGCACGCTCGACAACTACAAATCCTATCTGGACATCCTGCGCCAGCCGCTTCCGGGCGTCGACGACGTGTCGCCGGATTACAAGACGCAGGCGCGCGCGCTGCTGCTGGATTAGCCGATCGACTTCGGCATGACCAACAACGACGACAGCATGTCGGATTATTTCCGGGACTATCTGTAATCTGGTGGTCCCATTCCAGCATTCGCATACCGTTTCACCGGGCATTCTTGCGAATGTTGGAATGGCAGGACCACTAGCAAATATATGTTTCTGGTGGAGTTCTGGATTTGAGGTTCGCGTTGTGAACCCGCTGCAAACGGGTCGCGAATGTCAAATCCACTCCACTGGTACACCTCTTGTGCGCTGCCATAAGCGCGCCGCGCGCCTGGCGCACCTTGTTCGTTGCCGTTTTTGTTTGTTACGCTTGTGTGTTGTTCATCAACACATGCTGACCGCGCGCCAAGTCGCGGCAGCCGGGGAAAAACAAGAGGTAACAGGAAATGGCTTCACGACGCGCCGCGATCGGTCTGATCGCGATGGGCTTTGCTGCATTCCTCTCAACAGGTAGCGCTTTAGCGCAGGATTATCCGACGCGTCCGGTGCGCTGGGTGGTCGGCTATCCGCCGGGCGGCGCGACCGACATTCTCGCGCGCCTGGTCGGTCAGCGGCTGTCGGAACGGCTGGGTCAGCAGTTCATCATCGAGAACAAGCCGGGCGCGGGCAACAACGTCGGCACTGAAGCTGTGGTGAATGCCGATCCCGATGGCTACACGGTGCTGCTGGTCAATCCCGCCAACGGCATCAACGCCTCGCTCTATGCGAAGTTGAGCTTCAACTTCATCCGCGACATCGCGCCGGTGGCGGGTCTCGCGCGGGTGCCGAACGTAATGATTGTGCCGAATGATTTTCCGGCGAAGACGGTGGCGGAATTCGTCGCCTATGCGAAGGCCAATCCCGGCAAGGTCAACATGGCCTCAAGCGGCAACGGCACCTCGATTCATCTCTCGGGTGAATTGTTCAAGGCGATGACCGGCGTCGAGATGCAGCACGTTCCGTATCGCGGCTCCGCGCCCGCTATCACCGATCTGCTGTCAGGACGCGTGCAGGTGATGTTCGACAACATGCCCTCGGCGATTTCGCACATCCGGGCGGGAACGCTGCGGGCGCTGGCGGTGACGACGGAGTCCCGTTCGCCCGAACTGCCGAACATTCCCACCGTCGGCGATACCGTGAAGGGTTATGAAGCCAGCGCGTGGTTCGGCATGGGCGCGCCCGCGAAAACGCCGAAGGAGATCATCGACAAGCTCAACAAGGAGATCAACGCGATCCTGGCCGAGCCCGAGATGAAAAAGAAGATCGCGGACATGGGCGGCGTGACGCTCACCGGTCCACCGGAGGATTTCGGCAAGATCATCGTGTCCGAAACCGACAAGTGGGAGAAGGTGGTCAAGTTCGCGGGCGCAAGGGTGGAGTAGGGGCGGGTTGAGCGAGTCTGCTCCCTCTCCCCGCTCGCGGGGAGAGGGTCGGGGTGAGGGGCGCGTTCGCAATATGCACGATGAAGCAGCCCCTCGCCCGGATTGCCATAGCGCGTCGCAGACGCGCGTAAACGCGCTTATGGCAATCCGACCTCTCCCCGTAAGAACGGGGCGAGGTGAAGACCTCGTCGTCATTGCGAGCGTAGCGAAGCAATCCATCTTGCAACGAGCAAGAACTGGATTGCTTCGTCGCAAGCGCTCCTCGCAATGACCGACCCCCACCCCGGCGCTTTGCGCCGACCCTCCCCACAAGGGGGAGGGAGAAGAAAGCATCGCGCGTGGCGCCGCATCTCCTATCCCTCCCCTCGATGGGGAGGGTGGCTGGCCGCAGGCCAGTCGGGTGGGGTGATCCTTGAAATCCACCGCCTGTAGCGTGTAAGCTACAGCATGAAGAAAGCCAAACCATTCGATCCCGCCGAGTATCTCGACAGTCCCGAGGTGATCGCGGCATATCTCACTGAAGCATTCGAGACGGAAGATGTCGCCTATATCTCAAAGGCGATTGGTGCGGTCGCGCGGTCGCAGGGGATGACGGCAGTCGCGGAGAAGACGGGTCTCTCTCGCGAGAATCTCTATCGCGCGCTTGGCGGCGATGCGAAGCCCGAGTTCGGCACGGTCATGAAGGTGCTTCATGCGCTCGGATTGAATCTGGTGGCGAAGCCGCAGAAGAAAAAGACGAAGGCGGCGTGAGTTCAGAATCTATAACAGAGGTTCCAACTGTCAGAAGAAACTGGAAGTGCATTGCATGGCTATGACTGCCTATTTTGATGAGAGTGGCACGCACGGAGAAGCGTCACCAGCAGTGATTATGGGCGGCTTCATCGCAACAATCGCTCAATGGGAGACATACCAAGTCGAGATTTCTACTCTGCTGCAAGCGAGCGGTGTTAAAGTCTTTCATGCTGTAGATTTTCGCAGGCGGAAGAATGATTTTAAGAACTGGACACGGGCGCAGAGTGGTCAGTTTAATTCCAAGTTCTTGAAGCTTGCTGATGACCACATGTCTTTTGGACTAGGTAGTATTCTCGCATCCAATACATACAAATCAATTTATCGCGGCGGAAGCGGACGACCGCGCCGTGTTCTTGACAGTCAATATGGTCTTTGCTTCCGCGTGAGTATGTGGCGGGCAATGATATTCATGAAGGAAAGAGAAGATGACTGGCCGTTGAATGTTGTTTTAGAAACGGGACATCGGAACGCCGGTGACGCTATTAGAATTTATGCTGATATTGTCGATAGCTTAATTGCCCGGTACAGGCCGATGCTCGGTGCGATCTCATTTGAATCGAAGGATGCCTGCCTGCCTTTGGCAATGGCGGACTCGTTATCGTACGCAATTTTCAGAAAGGAAGCGGGCTTCTCGACCCACTCCAATCCAGATGTTGCTTCAACCGGTCTTTCAATTCCTCCGTATGTTGTCTCGAAGGTGCCGGTGCGTCGATTAATTATCGATGAGGAAACTCTGGTCGCTCTGCGAAACGAAGTCGAAAGTGGAAAACTTGCTCGCATATCGTTGCCTGATTGACTTGAGTTTTTTTAGGAAAATATTCCTTGACATTCTCCCCACACTAACGCATCCTCTCCCCATCCCGCCTCACTTGAGGGGCGTGTCCTAGGACGCTTCGATGCGCGGGGCGGGATGCGGCGCCTGCGCGCGCGGGAGAGACGTTCTCCCTCGCGTCCGGGAGGCCTCGGGTCATCGTCCGGGCCAACTACGTGGCTCTGCTCGCAATGAGCTGGACGAGGACAGGATGAAGGCGGGCGAAAGCCTGCCGGATCGGGGCGCGTGTCGCGCTCGTCCTGTCCCGGAAGCACGATCCCGGGGACACAAATCGCCGCGGCGGAGCGCCGAAAGGCGATGCGCGTCGCGGATCATCCGCTGCGCGCCACTCCACCCGTGCGCCTTTCGGCGTTCCGCCCCCTCAGTGGGGGCCAGTTTCGGTGAGGCCGCCCACGCGTTCGCGCGGGGACCGCAGCCGCATGCCCAAATCCTTCACCCAGATTTTTGGCGGAGATGTTTGCATGATCACGATGTTCGATCCCGATGACCCGCGCCGCGCGCGCCCGATGGCCGAGATCAAAGCCGAACAGGCCCAGCGCGACTACGACTTCTGTGTCAACATCATGCAGCGCGAGATGTCGGATTATGTGCGCGGCTATCGCACCTGCCGGATCAGTGCCTGCCGTCGTGCGCGGCGCTGCGCAAGCCTGTCGCGCGCTTGCATCGCAACCATGCCGCGAATTCCATTATCCTCATTCGAACAGTCCTGCGCGATCGAGGAGGTGCATCAGGAAATCCTGCGGCGGCGGCGCGAGCGCCGCACCACCTCGTCGTGAGCGCGTGCGAAACGCCCGCACGTCCTTCGCCGGGTCACTTGATCCCGGCGGCCTTGATGAGCTCGGCGCTCGCGATGGTTTCGCGCGCGACCATTGCGTCCATTTCGGCGGGTTTCATCGGCCACGGCTCGACACCGAGTTTTTTCAGGTCGCGCTGCATGTCGGGCGTCGCCAGCACTTTCGTGCCGGTGGCGTAAAGCTTGTCGACGATGTCCTTCGGCGTTTTCGACGGCACGAACACGCCGAACCAGATCGCGGTGTCCGCGCCCTTAAGGCCAACATCGGTCGGGGACGGAACGTCGGGCAGGTCCGCGACACGCTGCGGCGTCGACACCACCAGCGCCCGGACCTGGCCGCTGTTGATCAGCGGCAGCGCGGTGGCGAGCGGGCAGAAATAGAAATCGATGCGGCCGCCGATGATGTCGGTGATGACTTCCGCGCCGCCGCGATACGGAATGTGAGTCGCTTCGATTCCGGCGGCAAGACGGAATTTCTCGGCGCTGATGTGGGTTGCGCTGCCGATTCCGACCGAGCCGAATGTAATGGACGCGTCCTTCGCTTTAGCGGCTGTCTGGAATTCCTGCACGGTTTTCCATGGCTTCGATGGCGATGTGATCATGACGTTCGCGCTGGAGCCGATCATCAATGCCGACGACAGGTCTTTGGTCGCGTCGTAGGTGAGTTCGGTGAAGATTGCCGGCGCGATGGTGATCGCCGAGGAGTGGGCGAGGATGGTGTAGCCATCCGGTTCGGCGCGGGCCACGGTGGCTGTGCCGATGGTGCCTCCGGCTCCGGCGCGGTTCTCGACCACGATCGGCTGCCCCAGTTCCGCCGACAGCCGCTCCAGGAACATGCGCGGGACGACGTCCGTGGCGCTGCCGGCGCCGAACGGAATGGTGGCCTTGATCAGCTTCGATGGCCATGTCTGTGCGCTGGCGGATACGGAGACGAGCAGGCACGTGAAAATCGTCAGCCGCCGAAGGTGCGCCTGCATCAGCCGTCTCGGTTTCATGATCGCTCCTTGTCCTGGTTCCTGCAGCATCTTGCTGACAGCACCTGCTTTGCAAGAACTATTCCGGGGATGGAGTGTTTGGCGGACGTGAGACGGGCGGGGAGTGGCGGCGCCTTTTCTTTCCCTCTCCCCTTGTGGGAGAGGGTGGTTTCGAGCTCAGCGAGAAACCGGGTGAGGGGTCTCTTCGCAGTCGTGGCAACATACCCCTCACCCACTTCGCGGCTTTGCCGCTCAGCACCCTCTCCCACAAGGGGAGAGGGGAAAAAGCAACAAAAAAGCCGGCCCGAAGGCCGGCTTTCGTATCCAGTTCGAAGCGCAGGCTTAGTAAGCCGCTTCCAGCGCCGCCTGTTCCTGGCGCGCGACGGTGGTTTTCACCGCCGCCTGCACCTTCTCGAACGCGCGGACCTCGATCTGCCGCACGCGCTCGCGCGACACGCCGAATTCGGCGGCAAGGTCTTCCAGCGTCATCGGCTCTTCAGCCAGACGCCGCGCCTCGAAGATCCGGCGTTCGCGGTCGTTGAGCACGCCCATCGCGCCGGTCAGGGCGCTGCGGCGATGATCGAACTCCTCGCTCTCCGCCATGATGGCTTCCTGGTTGGGCGAGGTATCGACCAGCCAGTCCTGCCATTCGCCGGGTTCGCCGTCGTCACGGATCGGTGCGTTGAGCGACGCGTCGCCGCCGAGGCGGCGGTTCATGTCGATCACGTCCTGCTCGGTGACGCCGAGAGAGGTTGCGATCTGCTTCACCTGTTCGGGACGAAGATCGCCCTCTTCAAGCGCGGAGATCTTGCTCTTCGCCTTGCGCAGGTTGAAGAACAGCTTCTTCTGGTTCGCGGTGGTGCCCATTTTCACGAGCGACCACGAACGCAGGATGTATTCCTGGATCGACGCCTTGATCCACCACATCGCATAGGTGGCCAGACGGAAGCCCTTTTCGGGCTCGAAACGTTTCACCGCCTGCATCAGGCCGACGTTGCCTTCCGAGACGACCTCGGAAATCGGCAGGCCGTAGCCGCGATAGCCCATGGCAATCTTGGCCACGAGCCGCAGATGGCTGGTGACGAGCTGATGCGCCGCATCGCGGTCGTCATGTTCCCGCCAACGCTTGGCCAGCATGTATTCCTGCTGCGGCTCAAGCATCGGGAACTTGCGGATTTCAGTCAGGTAGTGAGCAAGACCGGATTCTCCGTTGAGAACCGGAAGAGTAGCTGCACGGGCCATGTCGCGCCCTCCAAGTTCACGCCCCCGATAGCGGCGGGCGAGGCAGGCCATCCGCTGTGTCAAAGCCGGAAGCTCTGCAATGTTCCGCGCCGGGACGATCCCAGCGCAGGTGCAACATACTCCAAAACCCGAGGGGGAGGGAAGAACAAAACGGGGTCACGAACCCGTGACACGGGTTAAATGTCTGTAACCATGCGGCTTTTTAGCGCATCCCTTTTAGTCTATTCTACGAAGGGCTGCCTCAAGCAGAACCAAATCCTCCGGCAGCGGCGATTCCCAGTGCAAAATCTCTCCGGACACCGGGTGTTCGATTACCAGCAAATATGCATGGAGGGCCTGTCTGCCAAGGGCGGTCAAAGCCGCCTGGCTTTGCGGCCCGAGCTGGCGGGCCTTGGTCTTGAAGCCGGAGCCGTAGACCTCGTCGCCGAGCAGGGGGTGGCCGAAATGGGCGAGGTGGACGCGGATCTGGTGGGTGCGGCCGGTCTCGAGCTGGCAGGCAAGCAGGGAAGCAACCGGCTTGCTATCGCGGCCGTTGAAGGCCTCGATCATCTCCCAGTGGGTGACCGCGTCGCGGCCCCCCTGGCGCACCGCCATCTTGTCCCGCGAATAGGGGTGGCGGTCGATCGGCTGGTCGATGGTGCCGCGTTGCCGGCCGGGCGATCCCCAGGCGAACGCCATATAGCCGCGCCGCATCTCGCCGGTGCGGCCATGGTCGGCGAACTGCGCCGACAGCGACTGGTGGGCGCGGTCGTTCTTGGCCACCACCATCAGGCCGGTGGTATCCTTGTCGAGGCGGTGGACGATGCCCGGCCGTTTCACACCGCCAATGCCGGAAAGGCTTGCGCCGCAATGGGCAATGAGAGCATTGACCAGCGTTCCGGTCTCGTGCCCTGCGGCAGGATGCACCACGAGGTTCTTCGGCTTGTTGATGACGATGATGTCGTCGTCCTCGAACACGATATCGAGTGGGATATTCTCGCCTTCGGGATCGGCGGGGGCGGCGGGCGGTACGTCGATTGTGATCGTATCCCCCGCATTGACATGATAAGCGGGGTCGCGAACCGGGGAGCCGCCGATAGTCACCTGGCCTGCGAGGATCAGCGCCTTGAGGCGCGAGCGCGACAGGTCGGGACTGCGCACGGCGAGCACGCGGTCCAGCCGTCGCGATCCTTCGTCGCCTTCGACCGTGACCTCGTGACGGCTGTTTTCGTTTTCGGAAGAACTGGAAGAGTTTTGCATGTCTGAAACTGTTGCGCCCGAACCGACCCCCGAGCAAGCCGCGCTGATTGCGCGGGTGCGCCGGATGATGGTGATCGCCGGCCTGACCACGGCGGTCGGGGTGGGGGTCCTGCTGGTTGTCATCGGCTACCGCCTTTTCCGCACCGATGGAAGCGTTCAGGTGACGGATGTGACCGCGACCTTGCCGAAGGGCGCGCGGATTGTCTCGACCGCCACCGCTGGCGACCGGCTGGCGGTGACCGTCGATATCGGCGGCGTGACTGAAATCCGCACCTATGACGCGAAGACGTTGAAGCCCGTGGGGCGGCTGAAATTCGCTCTCGAGCCGTAAGCGTTATACGCACCGGGCGTTAACCGTCGTTCCATTCGCTGGCATGCCGGCACAACGATGAGCATGGAGCGGGCGCATATATCAGTTTCGCCGGCTCTCAAGCCTTGCAGGTGCGGCCTTTCGAGGTTATCCCTTCGCTGCGCTTGCTCCCTTCGTCTAGCGGTTAGGACGCGGCCCTCTCAAGGCTGAAACAGGGGTTCGATTCCCCTAGGGAGCGCCACTCAGTACTCATCTGCGAACCCGGAACGGCCCCGTTCCGGCTGGCCAAGACCGCCCTTTCGAGCACGTCTTTGCTGCCTTTGATCCGGATTTGGGCATCGTCGACCTCGACCACGTCGATGAGGGACTGCAGATAGGCCTTGCGGAATGGAATCGATCCGGAGGTGATGTTCTCACGCATGCTGCGACCGAACTGTTCCAGCAGCGCGGGGTCGATCTGGATGGCTTGTGCTGAATGCGATTTGGCACGTTCAAGCGCGGCCTTGGCGCGATCCCGATCGGCCTTCAAGGTGTTGAGACGATCCTTCAGGACGTCGTCCATTTCGGTCATGCCGTCCTCGACCAGTCGATAGAGCCGCTTGAGCTTGTCGTCGGCGTCGGTGACTTCCCGGTGCAAAGCGGTTACGCGAGCATTGACGGCGTCGGCCTTTTCCGAGCGCCGTGACGAGAGCGAGGACAAGATCATGGCCAGACGTTCCGGCTGAAACAGCCGTTCGGTCATGTGGGCGGTGACG
>Ga0233439_10003968_pt1 | contig 14790 bp, 12 predicted proteins | sample SI_123_September_6_FD_182713 | JGI IMG/M metagenome (GOLD analysis project Ga0233439, IMG submission 182713) | Seawater microbial communities from Saanich Inlet, British Columbia, Canada - SI_123_September2016_100_MG | ecosystem: Environmental > Aquatic > Marine > Inlet | place: Canada: British... | reverse complement strand
AGGATTTAGCGGGGCGCGGCCATATTTTCAAAACAAACTCCGATACCGAGACGATTCTGCATCTCTACGAAGAAAAAGGTGTCGATTGCGTCGACGATTTACGGGGGATGTTCGCCTTCGCGCTTTGGGATACGCGCGAGCAGAGCCTGATGCTGGCCCGGGACCGCCTGGGGCTGAAACCGCTTTATTATGCCGAGACGGATCAGGGGCTGAGCTTTTCCTCCGAATTGCGCAGTTTACTTTGCGACGACCGCATCTCGCGCGAATTGGACTATCGGGCCATCGACGAATACCTCAGCTATCTCTTTGTGCCGCATCCACGCACGATTTTTCAACAAGCGCGCAAGTTGCCGCCGGGGTCGCGAGCCATTTTTCGCGACGGTAGATTGCATATCGAACGCTACTGGGATGTGCGTTACGATACGATTGCGGCAAGGCCACAAGCTCAAGCGGTAGGTGAGTTGGACGAGTTGCTGCGCGAGTCGGTGAAATTGCGATTATTGGCCGATGTGCCGGTGGGGGCTTTTCTCAGCGGCGGGCTTGATTCCAGTCTTGTTGTCGCCCTGATGCGCGAGGTCTCCGAGCAACCGGTGCGCACCTTTGCCATCGGCTTTGAAGAATCTTCTTTCAATGAATTGGCCTATGCCCGCCAAGTCGCAGAGGCGCTTGGCACCGAACACCGGGAATACACGGTCAGCTATGATGTCGAAGCGTTGATCCCGCATATGCTGGACCATTTTGGCGAGCCCTTTGCCGATTCTTCGGCGATACCCACCTATCATTTGTCGCGCGTAACCCGCGAGGATGTAACCGTCGCGCTTAGTGGCGATGGCGGCGATGAGGTCTTTGGCGGCTATCGCCGTTACCAGGCCCGGCGGTGGGCAGAAGCCTTCAATGGCATGCCCGGTCGCCGTCTTTGTGAATGGGGGGCCGAAAGGATTGCGGAGCCGGCGGGTTATTATGGCAAGAGTTGGCGCAAGAAGATGCGGCGCTTTGTCGAATTTGCCCGCGCGGTGCGCGAAGCGCCGGAAACGAGTTGGGGTTTTTTTTTACCCAAGCGGAAAAAAATTCGCTGTATACGGAAAAATTTGCCGATACTATCAGTAGTGCTGAGCCGAGCTTGCAGTCTTATTTTGCCGGGGCAGCGCACGCCGGGGCCCAACAGATGTTATGGGTCGATTTAATGAGTTATCTGCCCGACGATATACTCGTCAAGGTCGATCGTATGAGCATGGCAAACTCGTTGGAGGTCAGGGTGCCATTATTGGATCATCGAGTGGTTGAATTTATGGCACAAGTCAATAAAGAACAAAAATATACGCAATTTAATAGCAAGATCTTATTGCGTGATGTAGCGCGTCGTTATTTGCCGCGGGAGATTCTCGATCGACCGAAACAGGGTTTTGCGATTCCGCTGGCGGGGTGGCTGCAAAAAGAGCTCAAACCCATGTTGCACGATGTCTTAGAGCCTGCCAGAGTGCAGCGTAGAGGTTTATTTAATAGCGATCGCATAACGCAGATGATCGCCGAGCACAGCGTGGGCAAGCGCGATTATAGCCAGCAGTTGTGGGCTCTACTGATGTTGGAGTCCTGGTTCGAGAAAGAGTTCGGGCAGCAACAATTTTAGCTGATGGGATAGATCATATACGGGCGTCCGGGATATTTGCCGGCAGCAGGGGGGAAGTGGCCTGGGTTTTGCTATTCTATAGCTAGGTCAACGGGCCGATGGTCGGTCTATATTGTGATTGCTCAAGCTTGGAATAACGCGGAATGTGAAATATGGACAAATTATTAGCAGATTTAAACTTGCATGAAGAGACTGGTCGACCGCGCTGCGATGTCTCGATCGTTCTGGCGGCCTATAACGAGGAATCTTGTATCCAGGAAGAGTTGGATAAGATTCGCACTGCGATGGAGGCTTCGTCTTTTAGTTACGAGATCCTCGTTATCGACGATGGCTCTACGGATACGACGGCTAGAATCGTGCAAGGGAATGAAGATATCGAATTAATTCGCCACCGGGTCAACCAGGGGTCCGGCGCGGCGCGCAAGACCGGCACGCTGGCTGCCGCCGGCGAATTCGTGGTTTGGTCCGATGTCGATCTGACCTATCCCAACCAACGCATTCCGGACCTGGTCAACCACTTGCTGCACACCGAAGCCGACCAAGTGGTCGGGGCGCGTGACAGCGAGCGTGGCACGATGAAAATACTGCGGGTGCCGGCCAAGTATTTTATTCGCAAATTGGCCTGTTTCCTGACGGGCACCGCCATTCCAGATCTCAATTCGGGGCTGCGCGTCTTTCGCCGCGAATTGGCTCTGCGCTATATCGACCTGTTGCCGAAGGGTTTTTCCTGCGTCACGACCATCACCTTGGCCTTTCTCTGCAATGGCCTGCGGATCGAGTATTTGCCGATCCGCTATGCCAAGCGGGCGGGCAAATCAAAATTCCATCCGATCAAAGACACCTATCGCTATATAACGCAATTGGCGCGGATGATCACCTATTTCGAGCCGCTCAAGATCTTTCTGCCGATCAGCTTGCTGATGTTGGGATTGGGTGCGGTTTCGAGCGCGATCAACCTACTGCGCACGGGATCGCTGCAGGAGATGGACATTATAATCATGCTGGTAGGTTTTCTGGTGGGGTCGATGGGTATGATCGCCGATCTTTTCGTGCAATACCAGCGCAAACTGGAGAGAATGATCTCATCGCTATCGACACCTGGTCATCCGAAGCAGGATTCGTCCTCGGGCAAATACCGCGAATTCTGAGTCAGCAGGATCGCGACCCCGACTCGCTGACCTACGGCTGCTTCGACCGCAGCCATTGGCATTTTAAAATCCGCGATTTTGCCTCGATCGTGCTACAGCAGAGTTCGCTGACTTTGGCCTTGCTCTATGCGCTGCCGATTGGGGGCAGCCCCTATCACGGCAATGCGAATATCCGCGCCTGGGCAGTGGCCGGTTTGCGGTTTTGGGCCCGGCGGCAACACGCCGACGGTTCTTTCGACGAATATTATCCCTTCGAACACGGTTATATCCCGACGTCTTTTTCACTCTATGCGGTCGCCGAAGCCTGCCGGGTACTGGATTTACAGGACGGAGAAGTGACCGCGGCCTGTTTGCGGGCGGCTACCTATCTTTCCCGCACTCAGGAGCAACAGGCGCTCAACCAGGAGTCGGCGGCGATACCAGGACTTTATGCGACCTATTTGTTGACGGGCGACACAAAGGTCAAAGAAGCCGCCGAGCACAAGGTTGCAAATTTTTGCGCACTGCAGAACAGTGAGGGCTGGTTTGCCGAATACGGCGGGGCCGATATCGGCTATTTGAGTACTACACTCGATTTTCTCGCCGAGTATTGGCGGATGAGCGACGACGACCGCGCCTGGGCTGCCTGTGCGAAGATTCTCGATTTCTCCCGTTATTTTATTCATCAGGACGGCAGCGCCGGCGGTCAGTACGGGTCGCGCAATACAGAATATTTCCTGCTTAGCGGACTCGCTACAATGGCGGGTAAATCTTCATTGGCGGTGTCGATGCTCGCCAAGTTGCGCGAGCAGATAACGGCGCCCGAATCAGCCTATGCGTCCTTCGACGACCGCTATCTGTGTCATAATATGCTGCATTCGCTATTGCGGGCGATGCGAAACCTACCTGAAACACAGGCAACGCCGGTGCCCTTGCCCTGTCAGACCGAACACAGCTGTTATTTTCCCGAGGCCGGTATATTGAGTTTTAACCGGCAGGGCAAACACTTGATTTGCGCCCTAAAAAAAGGCGGCGTTATGCGCCTGTTTAATGATGGGCGCGAGATCTTTCGCGATTTTGGCTATCGTCTGAAACATCAGCCCGCTACCACCGCCGCCAGCAATTGGCTGAACCACGATTTAGAGGTGCAATGCGATGGCGACTCCTACTTGGTAAATGGCCCAATGACTGAGGTGCCGCAACAGGCGATAACGCCCTGGCGCCATATGGCGCTGCGGCTGGCGGCGAGGGTGTTGGGCCGTCGGTTGATTCCGAGTCTAAAAAAGCGGTTGATTTTTGTCGATCGCAGGAGTCAGACCTGCTTTACACGCAAGGTTCTGACCGGCCCCGACGCACTAGAGATAGAAGACCTGATCGAGGTCAGCTCTGCGGCGGAGCGCGTATATCCCGCCTGCAAATTTTCGCTGCGCCACGTGGCTTCCGCCAAATATTACCAGGCCGACGAATTGGCAGAAATCGCAGGTGAGGGGTGGAGCGGTATAAAAAAAGTAGTGGTGCGCCGACGAGTGGATTGGACGACGGGTGCGGTGGAAACCGAAGAGGAAACGAGTTGAAGGGCTTATGGAAAGTGTAGATCCGGCTGAGGTCGGCAAGAAGAAAAATTTCGCGACGTTAAAAGCAGAGATTATCGATACGGGTTTGTGTACCCGCTGCGGCGGTTGCGTCGGGGTGTGCCCCGACGACGCGCTCGAAATCGGCGATGTGCTCGGCGACAGCCTGCCGCAGCAAAAGGGCGATTGCAACGACTGCGGTCTTTGCCATACGGCCTGTTCGGGTGGGGAAGTTATCTTTCCGCAGCTCAACGAGCAGGTCTTCGGGCAACAGCCGAAGAATATGCTGCTCGGACAATACGAAAATATCTTCGTCGGCCACGCCTCAGAAGGTGGCGTCCGTTCGCAAGGGGCTAGCGGCGGAGTCGTCACCGCGGTGTTGTGCCATCTGCTGGCTACGGGTGAGGTCGACGGGGCCATCGTGCTTGGGATGGATGAGGCGGAACCTTGGAAGTCGGAAGTGCGCATCGCCCGCACACCGGCCGAGGTCCAGGCCGCCGCGCAAAGCAAATACAGCTTGAGTCCGGTCAATACGATCTTCCGGGAACTCGATGATTTACCCGGCCGTTTCGCCTATGTCGGTTTGCCCTGCCAGGTGCATTCGCTGCGCAAGCTACAGGCCGCGGGCCATCCGGCCGCCTGCAAGATCACCCATGTCATCGGTTCCTACTGCGGTACGATACTCCAGTTCGATGCAGTGCGCAGTTTTTTGCGTAACAATGGCGTGCGCGATATCGAGCAGATCACCGATCTGCAGTACCGGGCCGGCGAATGGCCTGGGCAGATGCAGGTCACGCTCAAGAGCGGCGAGGTTATCGCGCTAAAAAAATTCTACGCCAATTATCTGATCCCCTTTTTCATGGTCGACCGTTGCAAACTCTGCACTGATTTGGCCAATGAGTTTGCCGATATCGCCTGTGGGGACGCCTGGGCGCCGGTCTACGAAGAAAGGGGCTTGGGCTGGTCGTTGGTGATGGGGCGCACTAAAAAGGGCGCGGCGCTGCTCGAGTCGATGGCGGCACAAGGCAAGCTGTCGCTTAATCCGCTCGAAGAGGAAAGCGCGGTCAGCATGCACTCGCATATGCTCGACTTCAAGAAACGCGGCGCCTTCTTGCGCATGGAGCGTCGACAAAAGCGCGGTTTGCCCGTGCCGGAATACGGTTTTAAACCCAATGACATCCCCCGTGAGCGGCGCATCTTCGAAGCCGTGCTCGGCTCGATATTCTGGTTGTGCTCGCTGGGCGTGTCCCGGTGGTTAGTCGAGCATTTTCCGGTGAAGATCACCGGCCAGCTCTTCGAACAGGCCCGACTGGCCTGGAAGCGGCTGACGCGCACGACTAAGCGCAAGGGGTTGGGCCATACTTCTTTTACCGTTGTCGACAATAAGAGGGACAAGTCGTGAAAAGCAAGGTCGCCTTTAGCAAGACGGGTGCGCAAACCGCGATCGGCGTGGCGGACACCGTGCGCCGGGCGATGCGCTTGGTGGATTGGAGTGCTGGAATTGCACCGGTTAGTATCTTCTTAAAAGTCAACTTGCTCAGCCGCGAGGTCATGCCCGGGCAATGCACGTCGCCGTGGGTGTTCGAAGGGGTATTGGCCGAGGTCCGCGAACGTTTCCCGCAAGCCGAGATCTATTATGGCGACTGCGAAGTTTCCTCTAGTCCGCAAGTCGAGGACGCGGTGCGCAATTGGGGCATCCTTGAAGTCGGGGAACGCTTGGGCGCCCGCTTTATCAATTTATCCCGCTGTCCGACCCGCGAGGTCGAGGTTGGTCCCGTCTTTGGTCGGCTCGGCATTCCAGAGGTCCTGCTAGACGCCGAGGCCCTGATAACCATTCCCGTAGTCAAGACGCATTGTATAACGCCCTTTACCGGCGCGTTAAAAAACCAATGGGGCATGCTGCCCTGGGCTCGTTTTAAATACCATCCGGTGGTGCATGAGGCGATTGTCGAGGTTAATGCTTTTTTTGCCGAGCGTATGCTATTAGGCGTCGCCGATATGACGGTGGCGATGGAGGGGCCGGGGCCACGTGCGGGCTATCCCAAGATCTGCGACGTAGTGTTGGCCTCGAAGGATTTGGTGGCCCTGGATGTGCTTGCGGCGCAATATATGGGCTTTCAGCGCGAGGAGGTGGATTTCTTGCTCTATGCGGCGAGTGCCGGGCTCGGCGGGTTGGAAGCCGAAGTGCTGGGGGATGCATTCGAGCAGAATGTCTTTGTCCGTGGCGAAGGGCGCGATTACCTGATCTCCCGTTGGCGCGATCGGCTAGACTCGTTGCCGGTGTTGCGCAAGTTATTGGTTAAAGACTGGTTTTTCAAACCCGTGGGTTGGCTGGCCTCGCGTTATGCGCGTCATGTTTGGTATCGACGCAAGGGCAGGCCGCTCGCACGAGAGGTCTGTGCAACGAGTGGCTATGGAGCCGAATTCTCGCATCTGTTAGGATAGGGGTATAATAAGGGTGCTATGGCAAATTACTGGGGCGGCTAAGGGCGGCGCTTGGTTGATGCGCGTGTTGGGGCTCGGGGTTTTGCTATGGTTATTCTCGCAGGCCCAATGGGCTGAATTGGCGACTAGGCTGCAACAGCTCGATTCGACGGTGCTCTATCTCTCCCCGCCATTGACCATCGGATTATTCCTGTTGCGGGCCTGGCGTTGGAAGCTGCTATTGCTGGAATCTGAGCAACGAGCGCAACTGAGTTTGTGGCGGGCGTGGTCAATTTATGCTATCGGTTTTTTCCTCGGTGTGATAACCCCCGGCCGGATGGGCGACTTGGCCAAGGCTGCCTTTGTCGGTCAGCAGCCTGGTTTGTCCTTTGAGCGCGCTGTGGCGAGCACCTTCTTCGACAGAATCCTAGATCTCGCTTTACTGGCCTGTATGTTGTTATGGGCTATCCTGCATTTGGGATTGGGACCGTGGTGGCGGGCCAATGCACCGGGTTGGTCTTTTTATGCTATCGCGATCGTATTACTCACAGTGGCTGCCATTTTATGTTGGCGCCTGATCAATGGGCGGATAGGTCAACAATTTCGCACGAGTAAGTGGGGTAGACTTGCCTTTGGGGTGGCGGGCGAGATGAGGAAACTGGCCAATCGCACCGGTCTGCTAGCCATCGGCATCACTTGTGTGGCTTATGCGCTCTATTTTTTCCACACCTACCTATTGGCTCAGCTTTTGGGGCTGGATTTGTCGTTTGCAGATGTCGTCGCGATGACAGTGTTGATTGGTCTGGCGGCGTTCTTGCCGATTTCAGTGGCCGGATTGGGTACTAGGGAAGGGGTGTTGGTTCTGGTAATGACCTATAGTGGCGTCCCTGATGCCTTGGAATCAGCCCTCACTTATGCGGCCTTGTTTTTTATCGCCTGTTATGTGTTTCCCGCTTTGTTGGGACTAATTTGCTGGTTAACAAATCCGCTCTCTTTTACAGATTTACGAGCGCTGAAAATTGGTTGGGAGGGAAAAAATAACCCCGATGTATAGCAGTGGGTTAATTTTTAGGGAGGCAAAAAGGAAAAAATTGCCGATAATAGTATATAATAGATTGTATTACTAGAGGCGACTTGATAGTTTCCCCGGTTCTTCAGGGCAATTCGAGCGAGTTATAAATTGCCCTGAATGCTATTAAGGTATTAAAAAACAGTAATATGGGATAATTGGATACAGGGGGTGCACCTTTCGCAAAGGGCAACGCTTAGCGCGTGGTCCTTAGTTTGCTAATCAGATAATGGCAGTATTGACCAACAACTTTAAATCTCAATTTTAGCCAGAGACACAACCCGCAATGAAAATCTCGGTAGTCATAGCCGTCTACAACGATCCGGAGGTCGTGCAGTGCGTCCGCTCGATTTGCACGTCGGATCTGGTCGGTTGCGAGGTGATCGTCGTCGATGATGGATCAAGCGAGATTGACGTTGCAAATTTGCTGGCGGGTCACCATCTCGAGGCACGAATCTTCACCCTCGAGGAGAATCGTGGACCGGCCTATGCGAGAAATTTCGGCGTGCGGCAGGCGAGCGGGGATATCATTTTTTTTATAGATGCCGACGCCGAGGTCTATCCCGATACGCTGGGCGGGATCCTCGCGCATTTTACCGGCGACGCCTCTGTCGACGCGGTCACCATCGCCTGGAGCGATACTCCGTTGGTCGATAATTTTTTCAACAAGTTCAAAGCGGTCGAAACCAATTATGTAATCAACGAGTTCTGGGAAAAAAGTTTTGGCAGCAACGGGTCTGCGATTAAGAAACAGGTCTTCGAGGCCGAAGGGGGATTTGACGAAGGCTTCAAATCTGCTCATGCCGAAGACTTTTCGCTCGGGTTACGCCTGGTCGCCAAGGAGTACAATATCGTTTTGGATCGGGCGATACTGATGAAAAATGCCTATCTCAATAATTTTTTCTGGCAGGGCCTGCGCAAGTATTGCCTGCGGGCTTTTTTGCGGGCGCAGGTTATGCAGCAGACCGCACACAAGGTCACCACGTCTTACAATAGCCGCAAATTCAAAATCGCCTATGCCTTGGTCTTGAGCACTACGGCCTTGCTTGCCGCGTCTTTTCTCGGTCGTGAATTAGCGTTTTTGGGCCTGATCGTCTACGCCGCCTTTTTCGCTCTGAACCTGGGGCTTTATCGCCGTTTTTTCACCAAGTACGGCATTGCTTTTTCGGTGCGAGCGGTGTCTTTCCATTTTATTTATCTCGCAACTGTTTCATGGTCGGGGATGGCGGGCTTAGGCTGCGGGATGCTGCGCAACTTGAAGATTTTAAATAACTAATAGACTGGACAAATACACATGGATCTCAAAAAATTCGCGCGCTACGGCAAGTTCTTTTTTAGTAAGGCGCCCTTCTACACCATTTTCTATATCACCGCCCGCTGTAATGCGCGCTGTGCGCACTGTTTCTATTTCGAAGAGATAGAAGATGCCCACAACCGCGACGAACTCAGCCTCGATGAGATCGAGAAAATCGCCAGGAACTGGGGCGAGATGTTGATTTTGAACCTGGCCGGCGGTGAGCCCTATTTGCGCAATGACCTACCCGAAATCGTCAAGGTCTTCAAGGAGAACACGGGCTTGGAAATCTGCGCGATTCCCTCCAATGGTATTCTGACCGACCGCACCTTGACGACGGTCGAACGTCTGCTGAAGGAAAACCCGGACCTGTTCTTCCGCTTCACCTTCTCGATCGATGGGATGGGGGAACAGCACGACGAAATCCGCTCGGTGCCCGGCAATTTTAAAAAGGTGACCGAGACGGTGCGGCGTGTGCGGGATCTACGCAAGCATTTCTCGAACTTCACCCTGCACACCAACTCCTGCTTCATGAGCCAGAACCAGGACAATTTCATGGACCTGGTGAATTTCGTGCACGAGGATTTGCAGGTGGACGCGATCAACGTGACTTATATACGCGGCGACGTCAAACTTCCAGCCTCGCAGGAGGCGCTGCAGAAGGAGAAATACGCGGAGGTCATCAATCATATTTCGCATCTCGACCACCACCGCTTTAGCAAGCATCCGCTTTCGGCTTTTATACTGGGGGCCACATTGTTGGCCCGGGAAAAGGTGTTGGAGAATCTGAGCACGGGGCTGCGCAATTTCGAGTGTTATGCGATCAAGAAGATGATCGTCCTGGAGGATACCGGGGCCGTCAAGGTTTGCGAGATGATGGACCAGTATCTGGGCAACTTGCGCGACTTCGACTACGATATCAACAAGGTCGTCACCTCGAAGCTGGCGGAGACCGAATACAAGAAAATTCAAAACCACGAGTGCAACTGTACCTGGGAGTGCGCTATTCGCACTGGGGTGATCTACAATCCGAAAGAATACGGTTCGATACTTAAGCACGCCCTGACGTCTGGCAAGGGGCCAAAGAATGGCGCGGCACCCAAGCGCGAGCAAGTCGCCGAATTAGTATAGACGGTGAGTCGGCCGGCAAGCGCACCGAGCATGGAAGTGACGAAAAACAGGGAAGGGGAAGACCAACTGGAAGATTCAACGCAACGAGCGCCGGGCCGAGCGATATTAGAGGCCGTGTTGAGCCTGTGGTTTGTCGGTCTTATGGGCTATTTTTATTATACCAGGGGCTATTTGGACCTGCTGCAGCAGATCTGGAGATCGTTCTTTGGTTGAGATCGTCTATATCATAGCCATCGCCACGGTGGCGACCGGGTTCGGTTTGACCCTGCTGCGCAAGGTGGGGCCGATCTGCGATTCACGGGCCGAAGAATTGGTATTTTCCCTCGGTTTCGGTTTGGGGGCTATCGCCCTGGTGGTATTGGCGTTGGGCTTCGCGCATCTGCTCTATGTCGAGGTCTTCTATGGCCTGTTGGCTGTGGGTGCCTTGGTCGGTAGTAAGGAACTGATCGGTTTGGCCGGGCGCTTGCAAGGGCAATTCACCGGTCGGCAATTCGATTGGCGCTCTTTTTATTTTTGGCTGATCGTGTTGACCGGTTTTGGCCTGTTGCTGAATTTGCTGCGTGCATTATTGCCCGCCCACGGCGCGGTCGACCCGCTGGCCTATCACTTGGCCTTGCCGAAACTCTATCTGCTCAAACACCATATCAGCTTTGAGCGCACGCTGACCGGGGCGCTCTATCCCGACAATGTCGGCATGCTCTATTTGCTGGCTATCGGTTTGCGCGACGCGTCGTTGGCGCAGGTCGTGCACTGGTTTATGGGGGTGACGACGGTAGGGGCCATTTGGTGTTTCTGCCGCATGTATTTCAATAACAAAGTGGGTGTGTGGGCCGCGGCGATATATGCCTTTACCCCGGTGTTCGTTTTTTTCTCGCCGCTGAGTTATGTCGATGTCGGCGTCGGTCTGTTTCAGTTTCTGGGTATCTGGGCATTTTTCAAGTGGCTGCGCGAGGGCGAGCAACGGGCATTGATGTTGGCCGCCGTCTTTATGGGTTTCGCGATGGGGGCCAAGCACACCGGTATTTTTATCGCCATCGCGGCGGGTATCGCAATTGCAGCGCGCGGTCTGTATTGCAAAGAAGAGATCCGCTCTATCGGCCTAGAATTGGCCCTCTATACCGCCATTGCCTTGGGGCTGGCGCTACCGTGGTATGCGCGCGCGTGGTGGGAAGCCGGCAATCCGGTCTGGCCCGTAGCCAACGCGCTATTTGATGGGTTGGCATATAAGGGCGCCTATAGCGTGTCCTCGGGTGCTATCGTCGGCGGCACGGTGGGGTTCGTCGAGAGAGCCCAGGATCTTTTGCATGCTTCGGCCACGTCGTTGTGGCAGTGGGCGTGGAACGAAAAACTGGGCTGGCAAAAGGCCACCGGCATTTATTATGTCGCGCTATTGCCGGGCATTGTCGCTTATTGGCGCCGGCCGCGCGTGCGTTGGCTGGCGCTGGCGTGTCTATTGTATTATCTGCTGGCGGTGCTCTATGTCGACGGGAATCCGCGCTATAATCTCGCGTTATTCGCGCTATTTAGCGTGCTGGCGGGTTTTGTCGTTGAGCAGTTGAGCCGCCAGTCGACTCGTTTTTTGCGGCTGCTGGTCAAAGCGGCCTTTGTCGTTACGGTCGTCGGCAATCTTGCGCAGGGATATGCACTGTCCTTCCAAGGGGTGCAATACGCGTTGTCGCAGCAGACAGCGGATGGCTTCCTGTTGGAGAACGAGGCGAACTTCCAGGCTTTTCGCTTTGTCGATAAACATCTGCCGCCAGAGGCCAAGGTATTGTTGCAGGGCAGCGTCAAAGGATACTATTGCGAACGCGTTTATCTCTGGGACCACCCCTATCAGATGTTGCTGCAATACGGCGACTACAAAACGTCCGAGCAGTTGCTATCGCGACTAGGCGAGTTGGGCATTACCCATATCGCGCGGATGATCTACATACCCCCGGGGCGCACCAAGGGGGTGGGCTATCCGCAATACTTTGCCGATCCATTGCACGAGGATTTTCGCAAAAAACATCTGAAACTCCTGCATAGAGACAATGGCTATGTGGTTTTTGAGGTCGTATATCCCTCATGAGGCACAAATGCAATTAAAGGACAAAGTCTACTTTATCGCCTGCTGTTTTCCGCCCTTTGGCCGCGGCAACGCCATTACCAATTCGTGCGTGGCCAACTATCTGGCCGAAGACTTTACCGTCGACGTGGTGTGCATGCAGCGCGAGGACGGCGGGCTGATCGCCTATCAAGAGGATCGCAGCCTGGAAGACGCGCTACATCCGCAATTGAACGTGCACCGGATTCCGGCCGCCAATTGGTACGGGCTCAATATCATGCTCTATGCTTTGGGTATTCTGCCCTGCTACTATCTGAACTGGGCTTGGCGCGTCTGGCGACAGAGGACGACGCTGTTTGCACAGCCTGGGGCGGTCTTTGCCGTATATCCGGTTTTTTCCGATTTGGTGGTGGGGTATTTGGTCAGCCGATGGCGTGGTTTTCCACTGCTCGTCGATTTTCGGGACGATTTTTCCGGGGTGATGTCGAGGGGATGGCGCCGCCTGCTGCGGCCTGTTTATCGCCTGCTCGAAAAGCGCATTATACATGCGGCCGATCGCATCAGTGTCACAACCGAGGCGCTGCGCGAGGATTTGCTCGGTCGTTATGGCCTCGCTCCCGACAAAGTAGAGGTTGTTTATAATGTCGTTCCGCCAATAGCGGATGAAGGGTCAAAGAGTCAGCAGCAGCAAGGGCCGCTGCGCGTCATTTACGCCGGGGCGATGTCGCGCGTGCAAAAGCCGGAGATTCTGCTCAAAGCCTATGCGGCTTTATTGGCCGGTGATAACCAGTGGTCAGAGCGCTTAACGGTCCAGCTTTATGGTCCTGAAAGTCCTTATTTTTCAAGGAAGATACGCAGTTTGCTATCGGAGGATTGTAGCTTTGGCGGGTTTGTGCCGCAGGCAGAGATGGCGCAATTGGTTCAAGCGGCGGATATCGGTTTCTTTTCTTTGAGCGAAGAGACCTATGCCTATGCAACACCGACCAAACTCTTTGATTATATCGAGGCCGGGGTGCCGATTGTCGCCTCGTTGCCCGATGGGGCGGCCCGCGATATAGTAGAGCGTCATAAGATCGGCCTCGTCGCCGATCTGGGCGATATTGCGGGGCTTGCAGCCTGCCTGCAAGAGATGGTAGAGAATGATCAATTGCGTCAGCAGTGCAAAGCCAATATGCGGTCGATTCGCGATCAGTTTCGTCCAAGTACGCAAGTTGACAAGTGGTGCAACTTGCTGAAATATATGGGTTTGGAATCTAAAAAATCTCTGCAAAGAGAGCCTTCGCTCAGTACCGACAGTGTGGTTGAGGCCGCTAGGTAGTCTTCGGTCTGGCATGGTATTTGCTATAAATTTGAAAATCAGATTCGTTGTAAAAGAGGAGGAGTATAAATGAAGCATCGCCTACTAGAGTTGTTGGCCTGCCCGTATTGCGGAGAGGCGTTTAGCTTGGAAGAGTTCGCAACGAGCGAAAACGCCGATGGCCAGGTCGAGGTTGAGCAGGGTATATTGCGCAGTCTCTGCGGCAAGTGGTATCCGATTGTCGATGCGGTGCCGGTGATTCTGCCCAATGCGCTGGATATTTACAGTGACTTTGCCCACGAGTACGCCGACCGATTGCCCGAATGGCCGATCTCGGCGGACGAGATCCGCCGTTTCGAAGAAGAAAAGAAAAAGACCCAGGAAAGTTTTGGTTTTGAGTGGACCGTGTATTCGACGGTGCGCGACGAACGCGATGAGGGCTATGTGCTCGAAGGGGGGCTGACGCCCGAATTTTTCACCGGCAAACTCGTGCTCGACGCCGGCTGTGGTTATGGGCGCCATTCGCGTATCGTGCAGGAGTTCGGGGCCGAAGTCGTCGGCATCGACTTGAGTGTCGCTGTGATCAATGCGCGAAAAATTACCAAGGATATGCCCAAGGTGCACATCGTGCAGACCGATTTGTTCTACCCGCCCTTCCGCAAGGAGATTTTCGACGTAGTATTCAGTTGGGGCGTGCTGCACCATACGCCGGATCCGCGCCGGGCTTTTGAGGGACTGGTCGATTTCGTCAAACCCGGAGGGGATATTTCGGTAAAGATCTATCGCAAGCGCCCGGCACCGGCCCGGTTCATTGAGAGCCTCATCCGCAAGGTCACGTTGCGCCTGCCGCTGAAAACCCTCTATGACCTTTCTTATCTGTGTGTGCCCATCAACTGGTTCTACTGGGCCGTGGGCCGACATATTCCCGGTGTGCGTGAGCTGATTCTGGGCACGATCCGCTGTGATCGCGACTGGCGCATTTCCCATATCGACACCTTTGACTGGTATCACCCGCAATACCAGTTTCACTTCCCGATGGAGGAAGTACAGCACTGGTTTGAGGAAAAGGGCCTGAAGGGTATAGTCGGAGTGGAAAGCAAGGGGGTTCGAGCCTGTAAACAAGAGAAACAGGCCGTTAGCCAGGTGGCTTAAGAATATTATGGCGCTCAATTTTACCGCGGGGTCAGTTGTCTTCAAGAAGGC
>Ga0233439_10003963_pt1 | contig 14799 bp, 11 predicted proteins | sample SI_123_September_6_FD_182713 | JGI IMG/M metagenome (GOLD analysis project Ga0233439, IMG submission 182713) | Seawater microbial communities from Saanich Inlet, British Columbia, Canada - SI_123_September2016_100_MG | ecosystem: Environmental > Aquatic > Marine > Inlet | place: Canada: British... | reverse complement strand
CTTCTTTTTGCCCTTGGCTGTGTAAGGGAATCCATTGCGCCGCAATCCCTCCCGGTTTAAGGCGGTTTTTCTGGAGCTGGTAATATTCCTGGGTATACAGATTTACGGTGAATGCTGTTCGGGGAGGGGGTGGCTCTGAGGTGATGACATCGTATCGTTTGTGGGTGGTCAGAAGATGGTTTCGACCATCCTGAATTACGAAATTTACCTTGGGATTGTGAAGAACATTATGGTTCTGGTCGGCAAACATTTTTCCTGCGTTAATGACACTGGATGACAGTTCCAGGCTATCTACGGATTTCACGCGTGGGTGAATGCTCGCCGCGCCTGTAGTTTGTCCGGTTCCAAAGCAGACTACCAGCACATCATCCGGGTGATCCACCAGAAGGATGGGAACATGGGCAAACAATTTCATATAACGTGTCGCTATCAGATTGGATGCGGACATCGAAACGCCGTTGGTGATCAAGCGTTTTGCGGTCGGATCTAGAACGCCATAATCGTCCTTGAAAACGGCTACGGTATCGGAGAGACCTTCCTCAAAATACATCAACTTTTTAAGATTGCGTTTGCCGGCGCTGTCCCTCATAAAAAATGAATTAAGTAAATCATTGGGAATGGCCATGTTGACAAAAAGAATCAGGGCCGCAAACACGACTGTCAACCCCTTGCGGACAGGCAGGGTCAAATAGTTTCCGGTGCGGAATAATAAAACCATGGTCAACAAATTTAGGGTGGCCACCAGAGTCAGACTGACTTGGCTACCCATATTTGGGAGGAACAAGAAGCCGGCACATAGCGATCCTAAAATAGCTCCGAAGGTATTTGCCGAGTAGATTTGACCCGTGGCCTTGCCAACATTCTGATGTCCTCCCGAAACCGTTTTTATCAACAAGGGAAAACACATACCTAAAAACAGGGTGGGAATCAACATGAGCCCAGCGGAATCCTTAAAGTAGCGCAAAAATGCTGATAGGGGTTGAGTCAGGTTATAACCATTCCAGGGTGCCGAAAGGATGGATTCAATTCCGTATATGGAACCGATGACGTAAAGACCGGTTCCGCCCTGTAGTAGTAGCAAAGCAGTCCGAACATTATGTATTCGCCCTGCCAGAGGAATCAGTAGCAGGCTCCCCAGAAAGATTCCCAGGAGAAAGACCGTGAGCATCATGCTGAAGGAATATACGGTGCTGGAAATGCTGAACACTAGCAATCGGGTCCATAACACCTCATAAGCCAATGCGGTGAACCCACAAATAAAGCTGATTCCCATCCAAAATTTTTGATCTGCATTCCAGTCCAATCGTGGGGTCCGTAATGGGGGGAGCCGAAATTTCCAGTTTGCACCGGGAACGGTTTCCAAATAAATGCTCAATGCCCCGATTCCTATCAGCAGGTTTGCCCCTGCGGCCAGAAGAACGGTTTGCAGAACTCCAAATGTCCCCATTAAGAAAAACCCTGTAATCAGGCAACCTGTTGCGGCCCCCAGAGTGTTAAGGGCATACAGGAGGCTCACCTGAGTTCCAATTTTACTGTCATCGGTGACGCAGTACTTGCTGATGATTGGCAGGGTGGCTCCCATGAACGTGGTGGGAATTAGCATCAGTCCAAATGCGAACACCATTTTAATAAAATTCTGCAAAGGCGGGGATTCGGGAATAAAGTTGTGGAGGGAGGCATATATTCCTGAAAAATTTGCGAATAAAACTGAGAGCAAGGCTCCACTAACGAAAATCAAAATTTCCACCCAGCCGTAAATTAATAAAGCGGATGAGGCTTTTCCTCCTGAAGAGGAGCCATTGGTTTCTGATAATTGATCTATGGCATAGCCAAATAGGTAACTTCCCAGGCCCAAACCAGCCATAAAGGCCGCCAGCACCACCGACACAGAAAACACAGTGTGCCCGAATACAAGGGTAAGCATTCGGGTCCAGACGATTTCATAAACCAGAGCAGTGATGCCTGAAATAAAAAATAATAAATAAACGATGGGAGATTTTTGCATAAGTGATCAATAAACTTTAATTAAGGAAGAGCTGTGGAAAACCTTCAAATTAATTGACATTGCTATGGGGTTCAAGTAATTTTTTAGGAGACCTCTATTTATTTGGAAAACTTGTAATCGCTTAATCTGTTGTCCTTAAAATAATAAGGATTGGATCGTGGCTATTTTTGATGGTTAGAGGTATCTTTAATAATACAATTTTTTTGAATAATAAATATAAAAGTTTTAGTTATTCAGGTGGTGTTTATGGGAAGTGAAGGGATTAAAGTTATTGATGTCGATCATCCTTATGCCAAGGAAAATGGCGTGGAGTGGTCTGAGGAAGCGTGGGAGAGAGTGAAACACGCGCCGGAATTTGTGCGTCCGGGAATCCGCAAGCTGATGGTACAGCGATGCGTTAAAAGGGGTTTTAAAATAGTTACCTCTGACTATCTGACCGAGATTCGAAATGAGTCTATGATGCTGGTGTCTAAAAGGGTCAAAGGATTTGGTTTCGAAGAACTTACGATGGATGCCTTTGAGGTGGCGAAGGATAAAATGCGGCAAAGTCCACGCAAGGTAGAGGTGATTGAAGAAATCGAAGATTTTCTCGCTATGCGTACTGAGAAAAAAGATGACATTGTTGAAAAATTCAAAAACTATATGGAGGTCGCCACGCCTCAGGGTGTACCGTGGAGCAAGGAGGCGCTGGAAAAAATGGAAAAGGTACCTCCCTTCGTTCTGGGTATGGCTAAACAGACTATTGAAGGCCGAGCTCGCCAGCGTGGAGATAAGATGATCACCCCTTCTATCATTGATGAGGTATTCACCAATATCATGCCGGCATCGGCTAAAGAGGCTATGGGGATGGAAGTGACCGAAGAAGACCTCAAGCGCGATGAGCAGATTGATCAGGAAAAGGACGAAGCGGTGGAAGTAACCTTGAAATGGGAAGATGACGCCTTGAAAAAGGTTTCTAAAATTCCTATTCCTTTTATTCGCAATATGGCGGTAAAACGCATTGAACAAGAAATTTCCAAAGAAGGAAAAGACGTTGTAACGCTAGAATTATTTGAAAAATATCGGTTTACGTTTTAATTGCGGACTAATGGTTGCCGGTAAAAAATAATTGGGTTTATGCCATGGGAATGGGGGGCTTGGGAGCATCACTTCCTCTTTTTTCAGGCAACGGGGTTCCTGTCCGACAAAAACATCAGTGAGGTATACGTAAATAAAAGGGGGAATTTTGAAATTATTGCGTTTCTCCAGATTTTTACCGAATAGACCGATTCAAGATTAGATTTTTATATGGATGTCTTCCTCAATAAGAGGAAGGCATTTTTTTTTTGCGAGTAATTTTTACTGAACAGCGTGTTATGGGAACTGGACACAAAATTCATAAGAGCTGGTTGCAGGAATACCGGTGGTTTTTATTGCTGGAAGGATTTTTGGCCTCCGGTATTTTTTATACTGATCTATCCCTGGAGTTGGGGGTGGCGGGGGGAACCCTCTATGTAAGTCTTGTTCTGGTGGCTCTGTGGGCCAGGCAGAAACGCTATGTCTGGGGAATGGCAGTATTGGGAACTTTATTAACTGTGCTGGGATATTGGCTTTCTCCTCCGGGAGGTGAATTCTGGAAAGTGCTCACAAATCGAATTTTGTCTCTGCTGATAATTTGGGCCACGGCGGTTCTTTGCTATTTATTTAAGGTGAATGAGTTTGAACTGGAGGAGGCACATGGAAAATTGGAAGCTCAATTCAGAAGTCTGGCCAAAAAAGATGTTGCGCTTGAGTATTTTAATAGGAAATTGGAAGAAAAAGTTGAGCAACGCACCGACCAGCTTCATGCAACGAACCTTTTTCTGGAACGCGAGGTCAAAAACAATTTACAGGCTAAAAAGGAGTTGGAAAATGCTCACCTGCGCCTGAAAACTATTGTGAATGCCGCTGGAGTAGGGGTCTATGGCCTGGATCTGGAAGGAAAAACCACTTTCTGCAATCCTGCTGGTGCGGCAATGTTGGGTTATCAGGTTGAGGAGTTGGTGGGAAAGTCTCAGCATGCACTAATACATCATAGCCGACCCGATGGCAGTACTTACCCCAAAGAGGAATGCTTAATTTATTCTGCGTTTGCCAAAGGGGTGAGCTATAGGGTGAGGGATGAAGTCTTCTGGCGAAAAGACGGAACCCCTATCCCCGTGGAATACATCAGCTCTCCTCTTTATGAAGGAAAAACTATAGTGGGAGCGGTGGTTACGTTTAAAGATATCAGCGCGCAAAAACAAATTGAAAGAGAACGGGAAATCCTGCTTTCGGATCTGGAACACAAAAACATCGAATTGAAGAACTTTGCGCATGCAGTATCTCATGACCTGAAGGAACCGCTTCGTGGGATCTCTATAAACTCAAATTGGCTATTGCAGGATTATGAGGAGGTATTAGGGGAAGCGGGCAAAAAACTCCTGGATCGCCTCTCCTTCAATGCAGAAAAAATGTACCACCTGATTAATGGGTTATTAAAATTTGCTGAAGTGGGAAATTCCAAAGAATTATCAGCCCCCGTCCAATCGGGGTATTTGGTTGCAACGATAATCAGGTACCTGCCACCAGAAAAAAGCATCGAGATAGAGATTAAGGCTCCGATGCCTGAAATAGTTTATCCTCCAATTCTTTTAGAGCAGGTCTTTCAAAACTTAATTGTAAACGGAATAAGGCATTTTGGTAAAAAGAAAGGGAAAGTTGTGGTATCATGCATATCTCAGGAAAAATTTTGGTGTTTTCGGGTATGGGATAATGGGCAGGGGATTAAAAAACAACATTTTGATAGAATATTTGAAATGTTTCAGTGCCTGGATCGCCATACTTCGCCAGAATCCACTGGCATTGGTCTTTCGTTAGTCAAGAAGGTTGTTGAGCAAAATGGGGGTAAGATCTGGGTGGAGTCTGAATTTGGTGAATACACCTGTTTTAATTTTACCGTGCCAAAAAAGTTTAATGAGAGGTAGAAAATGATGCGAAACGGCAGCCCAATTTTAATTGTGGAAGATAATGAAACGGACATCTTATGCTTGAAAGAGGCTTTCGAGAAAAATGACATCGGAAAAGAAATCATAACGGCTTCCAATGGAGAAGAGGCTCTTGCCTATCTTAAAAATGACTCTTCAACTCCGCGTCTTCCTAACCTTATCCTGCTTGATTTGAATATGCCTATCATGAACGGGTTTGAATTTCTTAGGGCGATAAAATCGGATACCCGACTCAAGGCGATTCCGGTGGTTGTTTTTACAAGTTCCACCTCCCGCGCGGATATGAATGAAACTTATGGTAATTGTGTGGCGGGCTATATTGAAAAGCCTATGGACACAAAAGGATATCTCGAAGTTGTCCGCGTTCTGAACCAATATTGGTCATTGAGTTATTTGCCAACCATTAACTAGTCAGGTTTTTCATGGATGCTACCCTGCGTATTCTCCTTGTAGAAAATAATTCTACAGACCAGATTGCCATCCAGCGTCTTTTCCGATCCCAAAAATTAGAATATGAATTGGTAATGGCAGATTCTCTGGCTCAGGCCCGGGATTATTTGGATGCCGCTCCTTACGACCTGATATTGCTCGACTATAATCTGGGAGACGGAACGGGTCTGGAGCTATTAGAAAGTATTGTTGATACCCCGGTTATTTTTATTGCGGGTAGCAGTACTGAAGAGGTAATCATCAAGGTCATGAAGGCCGGGGCCTATGACTTTCTTATTAAAGACCTCCAAATGGGTTACCTTTCACTTATTCCCTCTACCATTGAAAAAGTGATGAAGCGTAAGGGAGCGGAAGACCGGCTCAATTGTTATCTTGCCGAACTGGAACGGAGTAATGAGGAACTGAAAAACTTCGCATTTGTGGCGACCCATGATTTAAATGAACCGCTTAGAAAAATCATTGGTTTTGGGAAACGCCTCGTGGATAAAACCAAAGACCTGGACTCGGATGCAATAATTTATGCAGGAAAAATGCAAAGTGCGGCGAAAAGGATGCAGAATATGATTGATGACCTACTGCAATACTCGGTGGCTTCTATTCAAGGCGAACCTTTTCGACTCATTGACTTGAATACAGTGGTTCGGGAAGTGCTCGAAGACCTCGAAACTTCTATCAGTGAGGTAAATGGGGTGATTCATTTAGAAGGTCTGCCAATTGTCGAGGCAGATCCGGCTCAAATGCGCCAACTGTTCCAGAACCTGATCAGCAATGCTCTCAAATTTCACAAAAAGGAACAGGCACCAAAAATCGAATTGATCGCAAAACCCGTGAGAAAAGATTCTCTCGAAATCAACGTCAAAGATAATGGAATTGGCTTGGGTGAAGAACATAAAGAAAATATTTTCCAGCCTTTTTTTAGACTGCATGGTCGGTCAGATTTTGAAGGCAGTGGTATAGGATTGGCCATCTGCAAGAAAATTGTTACCCGCCATAATGGTAAAATTGAGGTAAGTTGTTCGAATGAAAATGGCAGTACCTTCAAAGTGACGTTGCCAGTGAAACAGTCTTCCTGATCAATACATTGTTCCAGCCTTCCTTTAATAAGCTAAATTCGTTGAACTAAAAAATATGCCGGATTCCTCTTCAGCAGGTCAATTATTTTGTTTTGGTCTGGGTTTTTCTTCATTGGCCCTGGCTGAAAAGCTTTTACCTAAAGGGTGGAAAGTTTCAGGAACCTACCGAGGAAGCGAAAAACAAGATACCATTCAAGTAAAGAACTCATATCTGTTTGATGGCGCGTATTCTACGCCTGAAATTTCTGCGGCCATTTCTCAGGCAACGCATTTATTAATCGCCATTCCGCCACAACCTTCAGGAGATGTGGTTCTGAAACATTTTGGTGAGGCGATTTCCAAGGCCAGTCATTTGAGATGGATCGGATATCTCTCTTCAACCGGAGTATATGGAGATTCCCAGGGTGAATGGGTCGATGAAACTTCGCCCTTGCTGGGATCGACAGAACTCAATCGCCGACGCATTGAAGTGGAGTCTGCCTGGCTAAAGATGGGTAGCGATCATGGCCTGCCGGTGATGATTTTTCGCTGTGTAGGAATTTATGGGCCAGGCAGGAATTTGCTGGTTTCTGTGAAGCAGGGGCGCGCCCGGCGCATTGATAAACCAGGTCTGGTATTTTCCCGCATTCATACTGACGACCTTGCTCAAACTTTGGAAGCCTCCATGGAAACTCCACAGCCCGGCGAGGTATATAACGTCAGCGATGACTGCCCTTGTCCTCCTGCTGAAGCCGTGGAATATGCCTGTGATTTGCTAGGCATTGAACCTCCGCCATTGGTGCCTTATGAGGAAGCCGATCTTTCCCCAACTGCCCGGGGTTTCTACGAAACCAACAAGCGTATCTTGAACAAAAAAATCAAAGAGCAACTGGGAGTGAAACTGCGCTACCCCGATTATCGTTCGGGTTTGGATGCCTTGCTCAAGGGTTTTTGATTTTTATAGACCTGTTGGGTAATCCAAAAACTCGGTGGTGACCCCAAACTTTTGTTCCAAATGCCCCCCTACGGATTTCACGCCTCCCGTTTCAGTGGCGTAATGTCCCGCGAAAATCATTATGCAGTGGTTTTCAATGGCTTCGTGGTAATGGTGGTTGGCCCCTTCCCCCGTAATGTAGGCATCGAGTCCTTCGCGGCTGGCTTGCTGAATGATGTCTGCGGCACCACCGGTTACCAGGCCGACCGTTTCAATTTCTCCTTCTCCGATCACTTTGACGGATGATCCCAGTTTTTCCGCCAACTCCTGTGCCAGACCCTCAGCAGATTTTTTGACGATCGTACCCTTGAATCCTATTTTTATTCCCCCATATTCGCCAAAGGGTTCCAGGTTATTTAATCCGATTAAATCTGCCAGTGCCCGGTTGTTTCCGAACACCGGATGCAGATCAAGGGGGATATGGGCGGAATAGAGTCCAAGATTGGCATTTATCATGGAAGAAATTTTTTCATAAAAGGAACCGCGTAGTGGTTGCAGTCCACCCCAAAAAATTCCATGATGTACAAACATCATCTGGCAATTTTTTTCAATGGCCAGTTCAATGGTGGCTTGGCACAGGTCTACCGCCAGTCCTATTTTTTTTATTTCACCGGTGTTTTGAACCTGCAGTCCGTTCAGCGCATTAGGGGCATCGTCAATAGATGGGATGTCCAAAAGGTTGTCCAGATAGTGGCTGAGTTGTAGAATGTCCATAGTTGAAATTATAACTTCTTGCAGACCATAGAGGCAACTGTGATCAACTTTATTATCCGCAATATTTGGCAGAGGATCATCCTGCTGGTTTTTATTTCCATCATTTCACATTCGGTAATTCATCTGGCTCCTGGAGAACCGTCACTGGTGGATCCTTCTAACCCAAGAATGAAGCCTGAAGATATTCAACGCATTCGCGCCGCCTATCATCTGGATGAGCCACTCCATACACAATATGTTTTTTGGGTGAGAGACCTGTTTACCGGAGAACTTAAATCCTTCAAAGATAATCAGCCGGTATTAAAAAAAATCTGGGACCGATTCCTCAATTCTCTCCCTTTGTTTATTGTAAGCATGATGATTGTTTGGTTTTTGGCTTTTCCTATTGGAATTAAAGCGGCCTTAAACCGAAATTCAAAATTTGATAGAGCCAGCACTTTTCTTTCTTATGCGTTGATTTCCATTCCAGGTTTTTTTCTGGCTTACTTGTTAATCATTTTCATGGTCAAGACCTTTGATGTTCCTGTTATCGGGATGAGAACCTTTGGTCTGGAAGAGGCTCCATTTTTGTTCCGTGCGATGGATCGAGTGTGGCACTTGACTCTTCCAGCATTGATTTCGGCAGTGGGAGGAATGGCTGTTTTATCTCGCTACGTCCGATCACAAATGCTTGAAGTGATCTATCAGGATTATATGCGTACTGCCCGGGCAAAAGGCTTGCCGGAAGATCAAGTCATTTACCGTCACGGATTGCGCAATGCGCTCCTGCCTTTCATCACCATGTTCGGTTTGACCATTCCCGGGTTGATTGGCGGTTCGGTAATTTTCGAAACTATTTTTGCCTGGCCGGGAATGGGTCGATTGGGATTCGAAGCCATATTGGCTCGGGATTTCCCAGTGATCCTGACACTGACTTTTTTTTCAGCGATTCTGGTTTTGATCGGTACGTTGATTTCTGACATTTTATATGGCGTTGCGGACCCGCGCATTAAACTTTAGGGAAGTATTATGGACGAACCAATTGCCGCCGATGCTCTGGCACCTTCCAAGGGATTATTCCAGGAACGCTGGGTTATTCTCAAGCGGAACCCCATGGCCTATGCAAGTTTTTGGTTTTTAATTGCATTATTTTCTTTTGCAATCATGGGTAAGGTTTTTACCCAGAACATCATAATTTTTGATCCCAAAATTGTGCGCTTATCAGAAAAATTTTTGCCTCCTCTTACTCTCTACACAAGCAAACTCACTCCCAAAGAAGATGCGCCCGCTATGGGAATTTATTTGTTGGGGACAGACGAACTGGGGCGAGATGTTTTTGCTCGCATGATAGAGGGCAGTTTTGTTTCCTTGACGGTAGGTTTCGTGGCAGTTGGAATTTCGCTGACTGTGGGGATTTTCTTTGGGGGGCTGGCGGGTTTTTATGGCAGGGTGAAGTTGGGATTCATCACTGTCGATACGCTCATCATGCGTTTTGTAGATATTATGCTTTGTTTTCCCAGTTTCTTTTTAATTCTAACGGTAGTCGCGTTATTGCCACCGAGTATTTATAACATCATGATCGTGATTGGACTGACCAGTTGGATGGGGATAGCCCGGTTTGTTCGAGCAGAATTTTTATCTCTGCGGGATCAGGACTTTGTGACTGCCGCGAGGAGTCAGGCGATCCCTGAATGGCGGATCATCTTCATTCATATGGTGCCTAACGCCATCGCGCCGGTTCTGGTTTCGGCTACAATTGGCGTAGCAACGGCCATCTTGACCGAATCGAGCTTGAGTTTTCTGGGATTTGGTGTCCAACCTCCGGATGCAACCTGGGGCAATATTCTTGCGGATGGAAAAACCTTTTTGTTCGATGCTCCCTGGCTGACATTCATTCCCGGATTCACGATCCTGTTTGTAGTACTGGCCTTCAACCTTTGCGGTGAAGGCCTTAGAGAAGCCTTCAACCCGAAACTCAGATCCACTCCATAAATCTAATTTCGCAAAAAGGAATTCCACCCTGTGATTTATGTTGAAAAAGTAAATTTGCAATTTGGTTCCAAGGTGCTCTTTGAGGATGTCAGCTTCCACTTGCGCCCAAAGGAGAAGGTGGGGTTGGTGGGTGAGAATGGTACTGGCAAGACCACGCTCTTTAAAGTGATCACCGGAAAAACCACACCAGGTTCGGGCAAGGTCACTCTTCGAAAAGGCCTGCGTTTTGGTTTGCTGGAACAGGATATGGAGGGAGGGCGTGAAACGGTTCTCGAAAGGGTGGTGCTGGGCGATCCCCATTTTCTTAAAGTTAAAACTGAAATGGAGCGTTTGGAATCGGACCAGGCGTACCATGACAGGTATGGAGACCTGCAACATGAGTTTGAACGTTTAGGAGGTTATGATCGAGAGGCGCGGGCAAAAACCATCCTCCTGGGACTTGGGATCAAACCTGAAAAATGGGAGCAACCTCTTGACCAGTTATCCGGGGGGTGGAGAATGCGATGCGAACTTTCCAGATTATTGTTGCAGAGTCCGGATGTCCTGTTATTGGATGAGCCGTCAAACCATCTTGATTTACGTTCAGTCGTCTGGCTGGAATCATTTCTGCGGGCTTATGAAGGAAGCGTCTTGCTCATTTCCCATGATCGCAGGTTTTTAAATGCATTGGCGAGCCGGATTGTTGAGTTGGATCGTGGAACCCTTTCGATTTATACCGGGAATTATGATGACTACGAAAACCAAAAACGGGAGAAAGCGGAGTTGTTGAAATCTCAGGCCGCCAACCAAAGTCGAAAAATTGCCGAGGTGGAACGGTTCATAGAGAGGTTTCGCGCCAAAAATACGAAGGCCACTCAGGTACAAAGTCGAATCAAAATGCTCGAAAAAATGGAGCGGGTACAAACCACTCGGGGCACAAAAACAATTCATTTTCGTTTTCCTCAGCCAGTAAGAACGGGACGAAATGTTTTGGAGGTGACGGAGGTCAATAAAAGTTATGCGTCTCTCAAGGTTTACGAAAATTTTTCCATCAATTTGGAAAGAGGTTGGAAAGTCGCATTGGTGGGTGAGAACGGTGCAGGGAAATCTACCCTTCTAAAATTAATGGCAGGTGCTATTCAACCCGATAAAGGGGAAATAAAACTTGGGGCCAATGTTTCCCGGTCTTATTTTGCCCAGCACCAGGGCGAAACATTGAACTTTAATCATACGGTTTTTCAATCTCTGGAAGAGTCCGCTCCGGGACTCTTGCTTACTGCAAAGCGAAATATTTTGGGCGCATTTTTATTTGCCGGAGATGATGTGGAGAAGAAGGTTTCCGTCTTGTCGGGAGGAGAACGCTCTCGCCTGGCCCTGGCTCGTATGCTGTGCGGCGGTGCCGGGCCGGATAAGTTGACCCATAGGACGGGTAATGAAAAAGCATCTCACCCGCCATCTTTAATATTATTTGATGAGCCGACCAACCATCTTGATATGCGGTCTCGTGAGCATTTATCGGCGGTGCTATCGGATTATGAAGGCAGTCTGGTGGTCATTTCGCATGACCGGTTTTTCCTCGATGGTTTTATCAACCGGGTCTGGGAAGTGGAGGGAGGGGCAGTCAAAGATTATCCCGGTCATTACAGCAATTATGAATGGGCCAAATCGAAAGAACAGCAGGATGTTGCGGCTCCTTCAGGTTTAACAACGGAACTCTCTTCCTCGAAGTTGAGTAAGGAGAAAAAACGAAAGGAAGCAGAGGAAAGAAATCTGCGTTATAAAAACATGAAGCCTTTGCAAAAAAGATTGGCGGAGGTAGAGTCCCGTTTGGAAATTTTGATGCAAACTAATGAAGCCCTGCAAACGCAACTTGCCGATACAGGCCTATATGAAGCCGAACAAAAAAGTCGTTTGATGGAAACCCTGGAGCAACAGAACACACTGAAGGCGGAGGAGAAAGTGCTGATAGAAGAATGGGACGAGTTGACAGTTGCGATAGAAGAAATTGAAAAACCTCACTAGGCACCAATAGTAGTGTGTAACAAAATTTTTGGATAGCAAAAGTTTGTCTCCTCCGAATCATCCAAATCTTCTGCTAATTGGACACTAAAAATATGTTTGAACTTCAAGCGATACTTCTAATTTGCGGATTATTAATTCTGGCGGGGATGGTGATTTTGCCGATATTTTTTGGAGCTCCCTGGCATCCGCTTTTGCCGGGAACTATCCGGCGGATATTGCGGTTCGCAGATGTTAGGCCAGGGGAGACGGTCTGCGACCTGGGTTGTGGGGAAGGGAGGGTGCTGATCACTTCGGCGAAAGAATTTTCCGCCAAGGCAATCGGTGTGGAGATTGATCCCATAAAAGTTCTAGTGTCTCGTTTACTTGCAAGATTTCATGGGGTCGAAGACAGGGTAAAAATTGTTAGAGGAAACTTGTTTGATTTTGATCCGGGTTCTGCGGATGTACTTTATCTGTATTTGACCCACCAGGCAGTGGATAAGTTATTCCCGGAGATATTAAAAAAATTAAAGCCTTCTGTGCGTATTATTTCGTACCGGTTTTGTCTGCGGGGTATGACCCCGGACAAAGTAAGTGAAGACAAAACTCTGTTCCTCTATCAGTTAGACAAAGGAACCAAAATTAACAGCTACCATTAACGGGTAGGGTACAGTATTCCATTCTCGCTAAAAATTGGTGGAGCCGAAAGCCAGAAAGGTGCATGTGTCGTAGGGAGTTTGGTGCAGGCGAAGGGATATTGTTAAGGGCCTTCTTCTTCAATTAGATCAATATTCATACTGGTTATTTTTGCGCAATAAAAATTTCCCACCCATTAATAAAAATTGTGGCGAAATAAAATGCGAAAAAACCTCCAGTATCTTGGAGGGCCTTAGAAAAAAACGACCGGTCGACATTTTTGCAGCTTTAATTTGTTGTTCGATGGTAAAGCCTGGGAGTTCCAAATATCCATTTGCTGATTTTCTTTGACTAAAATTGTTGTACCATTTTGGATCCTTTAGATATCCCTTGCTCACAGCCGCTTTATATTGGTCGGTTCCTGGATAGGCTGTGGCGATGGAAAATAAAGCCAGAGTTGGATTTTCATTTATCAGGTTACCTAGTCCTCTTAAGTAGGACGAATAGGTTTCTCCTTCATTCCCCACCATATAATATGCTGTTGTGGCAATTCCTAGATCTGTGCACAGCTTTATACTGCTTGCAACACCGGCTAATGTTTGTTTTTTGTTCATAAGCTTAAGGACATCAGTATCCATGCTTTCAACGCCAAAGTTTATGACTTTACATCCAGCTGATGCCATAATGCGCACCATATCTGGATCCATGGTGTCAACGCGGCTATTACAAATCCAGTTGATTTTTGTACCCGTTCTTAATAGTTCCTGGCATAAGGCTATCGTGTCATCTTTGCGTAAATTAAAAATACTATCTTTGAATAAAACATTGTTAATACCTTTGGTTCGTTGATGGAAACGAATTTCTTCGACAAGGTTTTCCGCAGAACGGTAACGATATTTTTTCCCCATGTTTGTTGGGACATCACAGAATGAGCACGCATAAGGACAACCGCGAGTCGCCATCATTGTGGTCATGGGACCTTTTTTGAAAAATGGTGTGTAGTAGGCAGGAACGTTTGATATGTCACGGAGATCAGGAAAAGCTAAATTATCTAGATCAGAGTCGGGAATAACGGCCGGATTCTGGATGACCACACCAGAGGAAGCTCGGTAAATCAAGCCTGGTGGAGAATCGCCATTCAAGAAGGCTGGTAAGGTTTCTTCACTTTCATTCATAAGACAGGCATCGACATGAACCCCAAGCTCTAGGTTATTCATGACATCATCGCCAGTTGCATTGATATGCGGACCGCCAAACAACACTTGGATATCTGGCCTTAACGTCTTAATTTTTTGTGCAATTAAAAGTGATGCGTACAACCGGTCTGTCATGACGCTGATGCCGACATAGTCAGGCTGGGTCGCAAGAATTTTTTCTACGCAGACATCAAGAGAATAACCAAAAAAACCTAGGTCTAATACTTCAGGGCTGTATCCGTGCGTGCGAAGACTTGATGATAAATATAATAGGCCTAAAGAAGGCATACTATATGCCTTCTTGATACCAAAATTATTTGGAGGCCATACAAGTACCACTTTTTTCATACTAAATGTCCTTTCTCTTTTAAAATATTTTAGTCCACCCTCTGCTCTATTACAAATGAAACGTTTATTAATGTTAAATCCCAGCTATAAATTATGATTATGGTCGTGCGGCGATTACCTTGAAAGCTCAGTCTAATTTGTCCCACTAAAAAAATGAGTCCAATAGTAAATCTTATTGTGGCTCAGCTAGTTGCTGGCACCTTGTCGGTCATCTTCGCTCCATTTAACAACCCCTTCCCAGAGATACCCGGAGCGGTTCCTGTATCGGACTACCAGCCAGTTTCTTTTGTTGAACTGGATATTGGTTCTTCTCACGAAACTCACCTCCTCGCCTTTGCGTAGCTTGGTGATGTTGGGAAAGACCGTCCCGGGTCCTTTTTTTAATGCCACCCCATCTGTCATGACGGTCAACCGCCTCCCGGGAGGTAACTGAGCGAAGGGTGGTTTT
>Ga0233439_10003958_pt1 | contig 14813 bp, 13 predicted proteins | sample SI_123_September_6_FD_182713 | JGI IMG/M metagenome (GOLD analysis project Ga0233439, IMG submission 182713) | Seawater microbial communities from Saanich Inlet, British Columbia, Canada - SI_123_September2016_100_MG | ecosystem: Environmental > Aquatic > Marine > Inlet | place: Canada: British... | reverse complement strand
AACTTCTAAATATCTGAATCTCTTATTAGTAATTTGAAATTGTGAAGTTTTTCCCACTTTATTAACTAACTGTTTTTTAACTTCTTTAAATGCGTCTTCTTCCGATAGCGAATCTAATACTCTAACTGAAACATAGTTCTTATCTAAAAATAGATGTTTATGTGTGACATACCATTTATCAAATTTAAGAGTTCGTACTTGGGGTAAATGCCAAGCACGATAATACTCTTTATTAATGGGAAAATTAAACACTTCTTTAGTTTTACTGTTTGGGTCTATTTTACCATTCCATTTAATTGCAGTTTGTAAATAGTTAAACCAAACACGAATATTTTGTTTTAGAGGTTTATCTCTAGGTGCTCGTATTTGGTTTGTTTTTGTCATATTAGTTCACACTCACATTTTCATCACTTGCTGATAGGGATGTTTTGATTCTACCGCTAGATATCCCTTCATCAATATATCCTTTGTGATCGCTGATATACTTTTCTGCAAATCTTTCAAAGTCCATATCATAACCAACCTGTATATTTTCACATACATCTTGAAACAATATATCTAAAACATTAGGAACATCAGCATAACCTTTATACATTGGTATTTTGTCATGAACATATTCTTTACCTGTTTTTTCAAAAAGATAATCATTGATTGGTTTTACAATCTCATCATTAATTCTATCTGAAAGACCATTAGAATATTCTCCATGCAAAATACTTAAGTCCATCAAGTGATATGTATTTTCTTTGTACCAATTATTTGCAGGTTCTATATTACCTCCAATGCTTACACCTTGGTAAATAATATTCTTCTCTTTATCTAAAAGACTATTTACGATTGCGTCTGGGTGTATTTTTGCAATTTTCTCTGCTCTACACATAGATATAAGTAGATCGTTATATTTTTTTTTTTCATAATTAGACATTTGATCATAAGACTTCTCACTTATCAGTCTATCTAACTCTTGTTTAATTATACTTGCTTCTTTTATTTTAACTGTACTCATAGTCATCTTCCTTCTTATTACATTCTCATTTTTCGTTATTATTGTTTAGTGAGAGGTGAAAAAAATGAGAAAATATTTCTCTCACTAAACATACCTATATCATACCACAAAAAAGCAATATTGTAAATTCTCATACGTAACTCTAATGTATACAGATAGTAATATAATATTATCTGTATAGGTAAATGCTTGTGCTTTAATTGTTTTCCGTTACCATATTCTATTTGATCAATGAACTAGAATGAAAGGACAAAACAAATGACAGTTTATTTTTATGGAAGATGTAGTGCAGATGAGAACTTTGACAAAGGCAGTTCAATAGAAACGCAGTTGAGTAAGTGTAAATCTTATGCAAACTTAAAAGACTTAACAATTGATAAAGAAGTAACAGAAAGTATTTCTGGAACAGTAAGATTTGCTAACAGAACAATGGGGTTAGAGTTGATGAACACTCTAAAAAAAGGAGATCATATTATTTGTTCTGCGTTAGATAGATTTTCAAGAAACACTTTAGACTTACTTCAAACAATTGAGAAGTTTAAGAGATTGAAAGTATCTTTACATTTCACAGAATTTGGAGAAGTGACAGGTAGCGATGCAATGGGTAGTGTGTTCGTTAAACTGTTATCTGTCTTTGCTGAATTTTATTCAAAACAATGTAGCGAAAAACAAACAGCAACAAAACAACGATTAGCAAAAGAGGGCAGATTTTTAGGGGGTAAAAAGATGTTTGGTTATGATCTTGATCAGAACAATTATTATATTCCGTGTGAAAAAGAACAATCTGTCATTAGAGATATGCAATTAATGAGGAAACAAGGCAATTCTTACCAAAAAGTTGCAGATCAGATTACCAAAACAACTCGGAAGAAGTTTCCTGTGTCTTGGGTATTTAAAATACTGAATAGAGAAGGTGTAACTGCATAATGGATTATCTGTGTAGCGAATGTTCAATTCAATTATCTAAATTTGAGATTGAGTTGAATGAATTATATCCAGTAGGAAAACTTTATTGTGAGTTTTGTCAAAGTAAACACGAGAGAGAAATTATCAAGAAACTAGCAGAAATTGAGGCAGATATGGAAAATGACTACACAAAAAAACTTATTTAGCGTGCTAAAATAATTGGTTAAAATTGATGTCTTTTGTTAAGGTTAAGTATGAAAAAATTCTCTCTATATACTCTTATAGGATTATTATTTTGTAATGTTGGGTCTGCTGAATGTGTAGAAGGTGACTGCATTAATGGTCAAGGAACTTACACATTTGCAAGTGGAGACAAATATATTGGTGAATGGAAAGATGATAAAAAATACGGTCAAGGAACTTTAACATTTGCAGGTGGGGATAAATATGTTGGTGAATTTAAAGACAATAAAAAAAACGGTCAAGGAACTTACACATTTGCAAATGGGGATAAATATGTTGGTGAATGGAAAGATGATAACTTTATTAAATAAAAAATAATAAGGAATGAAAAAAACTGCTATGAATATTTTAGTTTAAACTTAATTGGATAATTATGATATTCATCCTCACAACCCTCTACCATCCAATCATATTCAATATTTTCTAATATCTTAACTTTAATTGGTTTGTTCAAAAATTCACTATAAGTGTCACCATTATTATCTATATATTTTTGGTCGGCACATACTTCAAAAACTTTTGCTGTTAAATCACCTAGTTCATTATTATAAACTGAGTTTTTTAGTTTAAAAGTGATGGGATGATTTAAATTTTCCGCTTCACAGTCTTCGTAAAACCATTCGTATGGAGTACTATTCGTTAATTTAATCTTTAAGGGTTTATTAAGATAATCAATGTATTTACTTCCATATTCACTTTTAAAGGTTTGATCAGCACATTTTTCATAACTAATTTCTAAAGGTAGTTGAGATTTTGTTTCTGCAAATAAAGTTTGATTATAAAACCATAAGGCAAGTATAAGGATGAATAATTTTTTAATATCCATACTTAAAAGTACCTATAGTTTGTGTTGTAATTTTGACACCCAAATTATGCTAATACTCACTTATTTAAGAAGATCACTGAACTTGATCTTCACATCATCTTAACCTTTTTGTTGTTTCTTTAATCAATCTATTGAGTTCTTCTCTCACTGAAGTAAGAATATTTAATCGATTTAATTAATGAATTAAACAATCTATTTGAACCAAAGATAAAGTTTTAAAGGGTTTTTCAACAATTGTTACAGACGCATTTGCGAGTGTAACTAGTATATTTTTATAAAATGCATTACCTCTAGTTATGGCAAAAAATTTATATTCACCTTCAATGTTCAAAAGTTACTTGAATTGTAAATACACAATTTTTAATGAATTTTATGAAGAGAAATTAAAACTTCAAAGAACAGAAGATACAGAAAGTGACAAGTTACGTCTCGCAAAAGGTAACGAATTTGAAAATGATTATTTTAAAGAACTCCAAAAAAAATATTCGAAAGTTGTAGATTTAAAAAAGGGAGATGAAAAAACTTCAAAAGACGATATCGCAAAAGAGACAATTAAATGTATGAAAGAAGGTTATGAGATTATCAGGGGTGGTTATTTAATTGATGGTAAATGGAGAGGAGAATTTGATTTTTTAGAGATCAATCGTGACGTTAAATCAAACCTAGGTGATTATAGTTATGAAGTTTCAGATACTAAAAATACTACAAAAGTAAAACCTGATCACATATTCCAAGTTGCTATTTACGCAGACCTATTAGAAAAAATTCAAGGCATTAAATCAAAAAATTTTAATATTGTTCTTAAAGAAATGAAAAAAGAAAGCATCGAATTAGAAAACGTTTCTGAATTTGTTTTAATGCAGAAAAAAAAATATGAACATTTTATTGAATATGAGATTGACACTGCTAAACCCGAAAAGTGTACTTATTGCACTTTGTGTCCTTGGGAAGATAATTGCAAAGGAATCTGGGAAGAAAACGATAGTTTAGATCTTATTTGGGGAATGAGAAAAGATACGAGAAGATCATTCCAAAAATTAGGAATTGATACAGTTTTAAAATTATCTCAACAAGATGCAGAAAAAGTTTTTGAAGATATTAATATTGAAACATCAAAAAAATTTATAAGTTTTGCAAAGTTAATCATCAAAGAGAGAAAATCAAAAAAACCTGAATATAGTTTAATTACTAAGGATCAGGAATTTATAAAGGGTTTTAAGTTATTACCACAACCTTCAAAAAGCGATCTATTTTTCGATATCGAGTCAGTACAAGACTATGTTGTTGGTGGTGGATTAGAATATTTATTTGGAATTTATTACGAAGAAAATGGAAAAGAACAATTCAAAACATTTTGGGCACATAATCAAGAAGAAGAAAAAAATAGTGTAATTCAGTTTTTTGATTTTGTTGATAATCATTTTAAAAAATATCCTGATGCTTTCATTTATCACTACGCTAGTTATGAAATTACAGCATTAAATGACCTAACTTCTAAACATAAAGTTAAAGAAACTGATCTAGTTCATTATCTTAGTAAAAATAAATTTGTAGATTTGTACACTGTCGCAAGACAAGCAATATTAACGACAGAAGGTTACTCGATAAAAGATTTAGAGAAATATTATAATTTTAAAAGAACATCAGACATAAAAAAGGGTGATGTTTCAGAAGAATATTACATTAATTGGTTAGACACCAAAGAACAAAAATATCTTGATGAAATTGAGAAATATAACAAAGAGGATTGTCATTCTACACTTGAACTTCATAAGTGGTTGTTAAGTTTAAGAGATAAAAATTTATCTTGGTTTAAACCCAAAATTGAAGAATTAGAACTTCGTGAAAGAGAAGTTGAGATGAAAGAATATGAAGAAAGATTAAAAAATGCTGATCTTAAAGATAAAAATCTACAAAAAATTGTTCACGATATTCTAGGTTTTTACTATCGCTCTAACAAACCTAAATGGAGACGGTATTTTGATAGAAAATTTCAAACAGATGAAGATTTGTCAGAGGATACAGAATGTATAGGCAATATGAAAAAAATTGGTGATCCAGAAACTGTTAAACGATCTTACGTTTTTACTTACAAGTATGAAGAGCAAGATTTTAAATTAAAGAAAGGCGAAACCGCACATATAGCGAATAATGAACTTGTCTCTCAACCTAATAGAGCAGGAACTATTATTTCAATAGATCATTATGAAAGAATTATCAAACTTTCGAGAGCAACAAAGTCAGGATATTTGCCTGATGTAATTTCAATTGGTCCAGAGGGACCTGCTAAGATTGACTTGTTAGAAAAAAGCACTTTTAAATTTGTTAATAGTTTAATCGATTTAGAAGATAAGTATCACGCAGTTAAAAGCATTCTTAATAAAGAAATGCCAAAAATAAAGGGAATTAAACAAGGCGAAAAAATTATAAAGAAAAATGATTATGATAATGAAATACCAGAAATCATTTCTCAATTAGATAATAGTTATATTTATATTCAAGGTCCTCCAGGCACAGGTAAGACAAGACAAGCGGCGAATACAATTCTTAAACTTTTGAAAAATAATAAAAAAGTTGGTATTACTGGCAACTCTCATAAAGTAATTCATAATCTAGTCGACAGAGTAATTTCATTTGCGATAGATGATAATTTTAAATTTAATGGAGTAAATAAACACTCAGCAAGAGATGAGGATACTATTTACAGAGAAAAAAATGTTGATGAAAATCAGTTTATCACTTCTGTTAATGATTCAAAAAGTTTTCACTCGTATTACGAAAATAAAGGTGCAGGTTTATTTTCAGGAACAAAGTATCATTTTGTTCATACGGTAAATGATGAACAACTAGATTATTTGTTCATAGATGAGGCGGGACAATTCACGATTGCGGACGTTCTTTCTGTAGGAAGAGTTGCTAAAAATATAGTTTTAATAGGAGATCAAAATCAATTATCAAGTCCAGTTGAGGGTGTTCATCCAGGTGAGTCTAGTAAATCAGTTCTTAATTTTTTATTAGGCGATTTAGAAACGATACCAGAAGATAGAGGTATATTCTTAGATACAACATATCGATTACATCCAAAAATAAATGAGTTTATTTCGCATAATTTTTATGACGATAAATTAGTTTGTCATAAAGATAATAAACTTCGATCAATAAATCTTGATGGACATCCTTCTATTCACAGTGAAGGAATATTTTACATTCAGGCAGATCACGAAGGTAACAGTCAAAAAAGTAACACAGAAGCAGAAATTGTTCAAAAATTAGTAAAAGACTTTTTAGGAAGAGATCTGTTTGATACCAAAGGAAAAAAACATCAATTGAATATTAGTGATGTATTAGTAATCAGTCCTTATAATGCTCAGACTAATTATCTGGTATCTAAATTAGATCAAGGAGCAAGAGTAGGAACTATTGATAAGTTTCAAGGACAACAAGCGTCAATTACAATAATTTCAATGACATCTTCTGATGCTGAGTGTTTGCCAAGAAACTTAGATTTTATCTTTGATAGGAATAGATTGAACGTTGCATTATCAAGATCTCAATTAATATCTATTGTTATTTTTAATCCTAGATTGTTAGACACCTATCCAACTACCAAAGAACAGTTAATCTTGCTTAATAATTTCTGTAAATTGTTAAAATATAAAGTAAATTAAATCATTTTTGGAAAAAAGTTGAAGAGTTAGGAGTATGGAGTTGGCATAGAAAATACCCTTATTGGACACCAAAGTATCAACCTTTAACTTGTGGTAGAGATTGGAAATTAAAGTTAAGAGATAAAAAGGGTAGAACAATTTATTGTTCTGGATATGAAAGTTTTCCAAAAAAATTTAAGTACTTAATTAAAGAACTGAATAGTCTTTTTGATGAGAAAGTAGATTTTTAAAAGGTTTTTTAACAATTGTTACAGACGCATTTGCAACTATAACTAGGAAATTACTATTTTTTGTAGGATATTAAATTATGTATGAAAAAGTTACACTACAGCAGTTAGAGTCTTTCCTTTGGGAAAGTGCAAATATTTTACGTGGTAAAATGGATGCAGCAGAATTTAAGGATTACATATTTTCGATTATGTTTCTCAAAAGAATTTCAGATTCTTTTGATGAAGAGCGTGACAAGATAATTGAAAAATTTATCAAAAAAGGTAAGTCTAAAAAAGACGCCATAAAGATGTCTAAAGACCCAGTTCAGTACGACACTTTTTATATGCCTGATGACTCTCATTGGGATTTTCTAAAAGATTTGAAACATGACATTGGCGCAGGACTTAATCGTGCAGTTGAGGTTATAGAGGAACATAACCCCACTCTTGAAGGCGTTTTAGTTTCTATAGATTTTAATAAAAAAGATAAATTATCTGACGCTAAACTAAGAGATTTAATTTCACACTTCAGTAAATATAGACTTAGAAATGTAGATTTTGAGAATCCCGATCTTATGGGTTCAGCATACGAATATCTCATTAAAATGTTTGCAGATTCTGCAGGTAAGAAAGCAGGAGAATTTTATACACCATCTGAAGTTGTTAATTTATTAGTTCGACTGATTAAACCAAAATCAGGTATGCGTATTTATGATCCAACCTGTGGTTCTGGTGGTATGTTAATTCAAGCAAGACAATATTTAATAGATCAAGGTGACAACGTAAGAAATATCTCTCTATATGGACAAGAAGATAATCTTAGTACATGGGCAATATGTAAAATTAATATGTTTTTACATTCAGTGTTTAATGCAGATATTAAAAAAGGAGATACCATAAGAGAACCCAAACATATTAAAGATGGTGAGTTAATGACATTTGATCGTGTAATTGCTAACCCACCTTTCTCTCTCGATAAATGGGGTAAAGACGAAGCAGACAATGATGGGTACGGAAGATTTAAATACGGCACACCTCCAAAAGGAACTGGGGATCTAGCATTTGTGCAACATATGATTTCATCTTTAAACGCAGATGGCGTTATGGGTGTAGTTGTTCCACATGGAGTATTATTTAGGGGAGCAAGCGAAAAAAATATCAGAAAGGGCATGTTAGAAGATGATCTAATTGAAGCAGTCATTGGTCTACCTGCAGCACTTTTTTATGGTACAGGTATCCCTGCTGCTCTAATTATCATTAATAAGAGCAAGTCTAAAGAACGTAAGAATAAGATCATTTTTATTAACAGTGAGTTAGAGTATTTAGAGGGAAAAAATCAAAACAAATTAACTGAGGAAAATATATTACACATTCTTAATACTTTTGACTCATATCAAGACGAGAAACGTTATGCAACAATCGTTGATGTAAATGAAATTATAGAAAATGATTATAATTTTAATGTTCGTCGTTATGCAGATACATCACCACCACCAGAAACATTTGATACAAAAGGAATTTTAGAAGGTTTAATTCCTATTGCTGAAGTTGAAGAAGAATATATTCAAGAAACACTGCAAGGTATGGATGTCAGTTGTGTTTTTAATAAAAAAGATAGTCAATACTATGAATTTAAACCTGAAATTGAAACAAAAGAAAATATAAGTGAACACCTGAATGGTGAAGATCAATCAGTTATCACGCAATTTGAAAGATGGTGGGACAAATATAAGGTTTCATTGCACGAAATTGAGTCGCAAGTAGAAGAGTCAGAAAAAGAAATGAAAAAATATCTGAAGGAACTTGGATATGAGTGAAGGCATTCCTGAGGGATGGGAGATAAAGACAATAAAAGATTGTATTGAACAATTTAAAAATGGGTATGCTTTTTCCTCTTCAGGATACGTTGCATCAGGAATTCCTATTATATCCATAGTTAATATTTCATTAGAGGGTAAATTTAAATTTGATGAGGCGAGAGAAAAAAAGTGGTCTATAGACGATTCAAAAAAACTGAATGGATTTAAGGTCTATGATGGAGACTTAATTATTGCGATGACGGATGTAACTCCGGGCATGGATATGATAGGAAGAGGTGCGATTGTAAAAAGAAATATAATTTCATTACTCAATCAGAGAGTAGGATTAATTAAAACAAAAATTGATCTAGATAAAACATATTTAGCATATTTTCTTAATGGAAATAGATGGAGAAAAACTGCAAAACGTTCAGCATCTTTAGGCGCTCAGGCAAATTTAGGTACTGCCGATATTCTGAGTAGTTCCATATTACTTCCACCCCTACCTGAACAAAAGAAAATTGCATCTATTCTCACCTCTGTGGATGAAGTGATTGAGAGCACTCAGAAACAAATCGATAAACTGCAAGATCTTAAAAAAGCAACTATGAATGAGTTACTAACTAAAGGTATCGGTCACACAGAGTTCAAAGATACTGAGTTAGGACGGATTCCGAAGAGTTGGAAGTTGGGATTAGTAGGTGAGTATTCAAGTTTAGTAACCAATGGATTTGTTGGAAGTGCGGTTCAGCATTATCGAAGTGAGGGGATTCCGTATTTAGTCTCTAAGAATATAAGAGATAACTATATCGATGAGAGAGGACTCACATATATTTCCAAAGAATTTCATGAAAAGACTACAAAGTCACAATTAAAAATTGGTGACCTACTCACTGTACAGTCAGGTCATGTTGGAAGTAGCGCTGTGGTTTCACAGAAGTTTAATGGTGCAAACTGTCATGCATTAATTTTGACGAGATTTGATCACAACTTGATCAAATCTGATTTTGTTGCATACTACTTCAACTCTCAAATTGGACGATTAAGACTTTCCAACTATTTCGTTGGTTCGACAATAGTGCATCTCAATACTTCTGATCTAAAAAGGTTCAAATTTCCAATACCAAACCTTTCAGAACAAGTTGAAGTTGTGACCATAATTAAGTCTATTGAACGCCAAATATCTTTCTGGAATAACAAACTCACCCACACCAAATACCTCAAAAAGTCCCTCATGCAAGATCTTCTGACAGGTAAAGTTAGAGTATCGGTAAATTAAGATGTCAAAACATGAATTAAAAAAAGTTGAACTTCCTGCAATTGCACAACTGCAATCTCTTGGGTGGACTTATATTGAGGGTAAAAAATTATCACCTGATGAGTCTGATGAACGTCAATCGTATAAAGATACTGTATTAAAAAAACGACTATCTGCGTCACTAAAGAAAATTAATCCATGGATCAGTGAAGATAACTTAAGACATGTTGTGCGAGAACTTACACAATTTACTAACGATGGATTAATTGAATCGAATGAAAAGTGTTTTAATAATCTCAGACAATACATGTCTATTGAACAAGATCTAGGCGAAGGTAGAAGAAGTCATACTGTAAAAATTATAGATTTTGATAATATTGATAACAATGAGTTTCTTGTTACTAATCAATTCAAAGTTGCAGGAATTAATGAAAATATAATTCCTGATATTATACTGTTTGTGAATGGTCTGCCCTTAGCAGTGATTGAGTGTAAATCACCTTACATTACTAACCCTATGGAAGCAGGAATTAAACAATTACTGCGTTATTGTAATAATCGAAACCCTGAAGAAAATGAGGGAGCAGAACGATTATTTCATTACAATCAAGTATTAGTATCTACTCACTTCAAAGAGGCAAGACTGGCAACAATATCTGCAAATTACGAACACTACTTAGAGTGGAAAGATGTTTATCCAAATAATATCGAAAACTTTTCAGATAAAAGTTCACAAGAAGTAATGATTGAAGGGGTTTTTAATCAAACTAATTTTCTAGATATAGTCAGAAATTTTATTGTCTTTGATTTGGATGAGGGGAAAACAATAAAAAAAGTCACTCGATATCAACAGTATCGTGCAGTGCAAAAAACATTAGAACGCATTAAAAATGGAGAAACTAAAAAAGATCAAGGTGGAGTTATTTGGCATACACAAGGATCTGGAAAATCATTAACTATGGTTTTTCTTGCACAAAAAATAAGAAGAGATGAAGAACTTAAAAAATATAAATTAATTTATCTTACAGATCGTACTCAACTAGATAGTCAATTAACAACAACACTTAAAGGCGCACAAGAAGAAACTGTCTTTTCTGCAGATAGTTCAAGTGAATTAAAAGAACTAATTAAAAAAGATTCATCAGATTTAATAACAAGTACAATTCAGAAATTCTTAGAATTTAAAAATGATGAATTAGTTGCAATGAATAACTCTGCAAAAATCTTAATTCTAATTGATGAAGCACATAGATCTCAATATGGTATCTTTGGTTCAATTCTAAATGCTGTTCTACCTAATGCACCTAAGGTTGCATTTACTGGAACACCTCTATTAACTTCTCAAAAAACTACAGGTGAGTTTGGTGAATACATTGATAAATATACAATTGAACAATCAGTAGCAGATGGTGCAACACTACAAATTCTATATGAGGGCAGAGAAGTCAAAACAAAGGTAGAAGGTGAATCTCTTGATAAATTATTTGATGAATACTTTAAAGATAAGACAGATGATGAAAAATCTAAGATCAAACAAAAGTATGGCGTTGAACGTGCAGTATTAGAAGCACCAAAACGAATTCAATGGGTATGTATAGATATAGTTAATCATTATCGTGAAAAAATCCAACCAAATGGGTTTAAAGCGATGATTGTAACATCTAGTCGAAATGCTGCTGTTCAGTTTAAGAAAAAGATTGATGAATTAGGTGGACCCAAATGTGCGGTTGTCATTTCAGGAGATCATAATGATACACAAGAAATGAAAGAGTTTACTAATTCTGATGATCATAAGAAGATCATAGAAGACTTTAAAAAGAAAACTCTAACAGAGTCTAACAATCAAATAATAATTGTTAAAGATATGCTATTAACAGGTTTCGATGCCCCCTTATGTCAGGCGATGTATCTAGATCGTAAAATAATGGATCACAATTTATTACAAGCAATAGCAAGGGTAAATCGACCCAAGTTAGGTAAACAACGTGGGTATATAGTCGATTACTATGGTCTTGCAAACTACCTGAGTGCTGCTCTAGAACAATTCACTACCGGAGAAGTAGAGGGTGCACTAAAAGAATTGAAAGAAGAGATCCCTAAATTAGATCGTGCACATACTAAAGTCATGAAGTTTTTTGAAAATGTAGATATCAAAGACTTAGAGCAATGCATACTTGGTTTAGAGAATGAAGAAGTTAGGCAAAATTTTGAAATCGCATTTAGAAAATTTAGTCAATATATGGATATTGTTCTACCCAACCCTTATGCCAATAAATATCTTCATGACTTAAATTATTTAGGAAAAATTACACATGGTGCAAGAAACACTTATCGAGATGAACAATTAAATCTCATTGGCGCAGGTGAAAAAGTTAAAAAACTAATTGAAGAAAATATATCTGCGTCTGGCGTAGACCCAAAAATACCACCAATTAATCTTCTTGATCCTAAATTCAAAGAAAAAGTTGCAAAAACAGAAAATCCTAAAATGAGAGCAGTAGAAATTAAGAATGCAATTCGTCATCATATAACTGTATCTTTAAATGACGATCCTGCTCATTACAGAAAATTATCTGAAAGATTAGAAGAAATTATTCAAAAATATTACGACAATTGGGAAGAACAAGCACGACAATTATTACTGTTTAAAGAAGAATGCATGAATGAACCAACCCCTCCAGAGGGACTAACAAATGCAGAGTTACCTTTTTACAATCTCTATACTGAAGTATTGGAAAAACATTTTGATGAAGATGATGTTCCTTACGAAGATGCAAAAAAAATTGCATCTGAATTAGTAGCGTATTTAAATGAAGTTTCTCAAATAGTTGATTTCTTTAATAAACCTGATGAGATTAGAAGATTAAAGAGAAAAATTAATGATTTAATTTTACAAACAGATCATTCTGATCAAGATTTAATTAATAATATAACTGAAAGTTTCATGGATCTTGTAAGACATAAGTATGCATAATTTCAGTATTAACATAAAAAGAACAGATCGAAAAAAAACAGTTTCATTTCAAGTTGAAAGAGGTTTGGTTAGAGTCTTAGTTCCAAAACATTTAGATAAAATAAAATTAGATAAGATTATAAAATCTAAATCTAAATGGATTAAAAATAAATTATCAAAAGTAGATGAAATTTTACCTTCCAGAAAAAAAGATTATGTCAGCGGTGAAGATTTTATGTATTTAGGTAAACATTATAAATTAAAGGTTACTAAAGGTAAAAAATATAGTGTTAAATTAAGTGATAAGTATTTAACACTTAACATTAAACCACACACTAAAGATGAGAAAATTAAAAGATTATTAAAAAATTGGTATTTTGAAAATGCTGACAAATATCTTAAAGAAATCACTAGTGAATTATCATTAAAACATGATCTAGATTTTAAATCTGTAAAAGTTCGTAATTATAGATCACGATGGGGCAGTTGCAGTTCAATGGGAAGCATTTTCTATAATTGGAAAATAATTATGGCACCAAAAAAAATCATTAGATATATTGTTCTACACGAACTAGCACATACAAAAATTCATAATCATTCTCCAAAATTTTGGTCATATTTAAAATCAATATATGAGGATATTGATTATCCAAAAGCATGGTTGATAAAACATAAAAACATACTTGAGATATAGTTATTTAAATCTTACTCTGCACATATCTACGAATACTACCTTCCACTATATTTGAGTATTTACGCATATCTTTTTGTGCAACTCTTTTAAATTGTTCGTAGAGATGTTTATCGATTGTAAAGTTGACATTAACTTTATGAGTTTTTTCTATATTTTCTCTTGAAACTGACCACATTGTTTTAGTCCTTTATTTCGTATTTTATTTTAAGTTCATTGATTAAATCTGATAAGAATTTACCTGTTTCTCTAATATTATAACTATCACCACTTTTACCTGAAATTTGTTTGATGAAATCTAATGTTCTATCTTTCATTATATAAAGACGATTTGATTGTAACATATTAAATAACTCATCTTCTGCTTGTTCTGTATCATAGTAATTTTTTAGATTTTCTCTGGTAATTTGTTGAACAGATTGTTGTATTAAGTTCATTTCTTTTCTCTTTGAAACTTGGTGATTAATTCATTCTTATATTGGGTCACTAATTCATCTAATTCTTTGGTTAAGGCAATCTTACTAAAGGTGTCTCTAGTAGTTTTTATCTTGTTCCAGATACTTGTTATTTTATGTTCCATAATAGTATTTATAAGTGTTGAACCTTATGTAGTTGCTACGCAACCAAGACTTCGTCTTGTACCTAATATTGATACTCATTAGATAATATATTTTGACGAAGTGTTTAGATGTACTTCACCTGTCCGAAACAGGTGAAAACTACAATCTGACTATAGTGCCTGAGTGTACCTTAATCTGATAACTTACTTTCGTAAGATTAGTGGGGTGATTTGTTCCTCACTTTTACATCAATTACCATTAACCACGGCAGTTGAACTCAATAGAAACTGATTAAGTAATTTCTATTTTCTCTTTGGGTTTTATTTTATTTAAATCTGACCTTTACCCTTTATCAGATTATCATTATATAATTGTTCGTCTTCAATACTCTTCAACATTCCCCTCGTATCCCTACGAGTTTCGGATAGTCTTAAATAATTGTCCTATCAAACTTGATATGTAACGATATATTGAAGTCTTTAATCACTTCGCAATACGCATTTATTAACTATTTATAAAAGTTTGTTTAAACTTCTATAGTTCTATTTATACAAGTTATAGTCTGCGCAAATAAAATATTTTTGTATACTCAACTTTTTGTTTGATTCTGTAGTGAAGTTTACATTTAACTTAAATCATCTGTTTTGCGTGCTTAAGAGCAGGGTTATTCTATTTGTTCTTCTAATTTTAAGAC
>Ga0233439_10003955_pt1 | contig 14817 bp, 15 predicted proteins | sample SI_123_September_6_FD_182713 | JGI IMG/M metagenome (GOLD analysis project Ga0233439, IMG submission 182713) | Seawater microbial communities from Saanich Inlet, British Columbia, Canada - SI_123_September2016_100_MG | ecosystem: Environmental > Aquatic > Marine > Inlet | place: Canada: British... | reverse complement strand
CTATCATCACCCGGGGCAGGTCCTTGAGGACCGCTATCACCCGGAGGCGGCGGTGGAGGACCGCTATCATCACCCGGGGCAGGTCCTTGAGGACCGCTATCACCCGGAGGCGGCGGTGGAGGACCGCTATCATGACCCGGGGCAGGCGGAGGCGAACCACCAGAAGCAGGCGGATCGCCGTCAGCGAATGCCGGCGCAACCGGTCCAAACACCAAGAACGCAACTGCGACAAGCGCAATCATTCGGCCCATTAGCATCTTTGCAAACATCTCGTAAATCGCCTTATTTTTACTACTTTGCATTACAGCTAAATCCTGAAATTATTCGATCGAATCTGATCTGCAAAGCAGTAGAATCCGTCCCCGTAGCGGTCATCGATAGCTGCGTGCCTGAATCGGCACACGCCCAAGCTCCGATAAGTCCTCCGGTGGCGTTACCACCCAAGGAATCAGTGCTCAGGAATCCTGTGAATCTGCCAGCACTGCCATCGACAGTGATGTCACCGTCGCTCAGCGATGCGAACGACAGATCAGGATTACCCAGCTGTTGAAGCTGGTAAGTCAGATCGATAGTTTCTTGTGGGGTGGTATCAGCCTGTGGCTGCCAGAAGAGAACGACGTCGGCGCCGTTGTAGTTGAAGGTCATCAAGCCCTGCGACGAGTCGGCGGTAGTTCCCGACCAACCATCGATGCTCAGGTTTGAAGTGGCGAAGGTGGCGTCTTGGTCCAACTCGACGGTGAATCCGTAATTGTCGTAGACGTTCGTAAGTGGCACTGGAGTAGCGGTCGGCTCTGGCGTGGCAGTTGGCACAGGCGTTGATGTAGCCGCCGGTGCGACCGTTGGCGCTGGCGCTGCTGTTGGAGCAGGTGCGCTAGTTGGTTCAGTTACAGGCGAAGGAACTTCAGTGGGCGAAGCGACCTGAGTTTCAGGATCAGCTAACGCAGTCGTCACTGTTGGTTCGATTTTCTCCACGGTAGGTGGAGGTGAAATTTCAGCTTTCGCTGTTGGTGCCGCCGGGGTTGATCCACCGGAGGCGCAACCGACTGCAGCGACTATGAGGAGGAACACCGTGAATCCAAGGAATATTTGTCTTCGCGACGATTTCAGTCTAGTACCCATCAACACACCACCTAATTTGTTTATCAGTTGCCCAAAATGGGACGAATCGATACGTTACAGACTAAAAGTTATATTGACCTTGAACTGAGGACATACAGTTCGAAAACGTGTTGTTAATGAAAACTCTGTCATCGCGTATAGGCAATTTGCCGATTCCGTGTGACCCGATTGGCTCGACGATCATAGGTGTCAAAGGGGGCACTATCTGAGGCGGGTTACTGCTTTCACATAAATCCAGGTATTAGCTGATGCCGACGGCGTAGACTTTTCAACGTTTTACCTATTCCAACACCCGCATAACGGCTTCTACGATTGATTTGATACTTGACCCCTTTTCGACTACTGGAATGTCTGACGGGAGAGCCTGAATCTCATCACTTCGGCTACCGGAGTGGACGACGATACGGAATTCGGGGTTTTCACTGCGAATCCGTTCTACCAGTTCGATTCCGGACATCCCGGGCATATTAATATCGGTGATCAAGATGTCGAATTCCGCTTGCCCAATTTGCGTCAGAGCATGTTCTGCGTCGTGTGCCAACGTCACCGTTCCTTCAGGAATATGTATACCAAAAACGATGTCCATCAGTTCCGTTATCAGCGGGTCATCATCTACGACCATAATCCGCGGGTTGGCGATGGCAGTTTTTACGCTAGCAGTGATAGTCATTGAAATGTCCTCGGGTACAGCCGATCAGGCACCTCGAGTTTCAACTCGCCAACCCATGAGAACTAGATCCAACTAGCCAATACTTTTCAACCGTCCGGGCGGAGCCCATTCGCCACATGGCTAACTAGGAAGCAGCCGGTAAGACAGGTGGAAGCAATAGCACCGACTCCACTGGCATGGGCTTGGCGAATGCGTAGCCCTGTGCCAGATCACATCCGATATCGGTAGCAATTCGGACATCATCTTCGGTCTCAACCCCTTCTGCCGTGACCGTGAATCCAGATTCTTCCCCCATGACAAGTAGAGCACTGACGATCGATCGGTGCCGACCGGAAGAAACGAGTCTGCTTGTTATGGACCGATCCACTTTTACGTTGGAGATCGGATAATCACTTATTTGAGATAGTGACGAGTATCCCGTTCCAAAATCGTCGAGAGAGATTGTCATCCCGTATGCAGCTAGCTCAGCAAGACTCGATTTTGCGCGCCTGCCGTTTTTTATTAATGCGGTTTCTGTGATCTCGATAGAAAAATTGTCGGGCGGAATCCCCCACAACTCTGTTGCTGCAAGAATACGATCGGCAAGATCCCATCTTTCGAGGTTTGTTGCCGAGAGGTTCACCGCTGCCATCGCGTCCAATCCACCGGCTGTCCATGAGCGTTGATCTCGGAGTGCGGTGCTCAATGACTTATCGAACAGAACATCTCCGAACTGTGTATTTTCGATGTGCGGGACGAATATGCCGGGTCCGATCGCTCCACGCACCGGATGCTGCCAGCGTGCTAACACCTCGAGTTTGTTAATACGATTCGTTCTGAGATCGACAATCGGTTGGTGTACGAAAGATATCTGATGGTTTTCAATAGCCGACGGAAATTCTGTCAGGACCCACCGACCGAATGCCATTTCCGATACCACAGTCGTATCTGCTCGGGCCACTTGTCGGTCCTCTGAATGAGCGACCTTGATTGCCGCCTCAGCTGCTGCAACGATCTGGAATCGAGTGTCACCATGACCCGGATAAAGAGCTATCCCAGCGACGCCGGATATCGAAGTTACCCCATCGTGAAAGCCGGCGAGGCCAGAAACGACTTGCAATACCTTGAGTGCAAAAGCTTCAACACTGGCAGCACTCGAAGGACTCGGCATCGTTATCCATATACGGTCCGCCCTCACAAACCAGTTGTCGTAATTTTCTGGAAGTGCTTCGGTGATCGATTGCCCTAATTGCCCCAATGCAGCAGCAGCGTCCTTTGTACCCAACTCGACTTCGAGATCGCTGACGCCGTCCAGATCTATCGCCACAAGTGCGGCGGTGTCGGATGATTTTCCAGCGGCATCGATAGCCTGCCCCAAGCGCTCCATGCACACATCACGCGCGCTTAACGCTACCTCTAAATCAAGCCGGGTCACGACTGTTCAGTCCGGTCTTTGGGATTCCAGCCCTGTCGAGCAGCCATAACCGCGGCCTGCGTACGATCCGAAACTCCGAACTTGGAAATAATGTCCTGAACGGTTTTTTTGACCGTACTAATCGAAAAACTAAGGTCTTCAGCGATTGCGCCGTTTGTTTTTCCAGCAGAGACGAGACTCAGAACTTCCTCTTCCCGTTCGGTCAGTGACTCGACTACTGCATCTAAAGGATCCGGGGCCTTTTTCATTTCCCGCAGTATGCTCACCAATTCAATTGGGTCGAACAATGTGTAGCCAGCTACAACATCTCCGATTGCTGACAGCAGTTTCGCCCGTTCCATCCCTTTAAGCAGATAACCTGCCGCACCGGCCTCTACTGCTTCGGCCAGGTAGTCGCTACTCTGGAAGCTCGTGAGCATAATGATCGCCACGCTAGAATTTTCTTCCTTGATCAGTCGGGTGGCAACAAGACCGTCCATATCTGGCATCCGAACATCCATAAGGATGACATCCGGATTGAGGTCACGTGCTAGCTCGATCGCATTCAGGCCATCCACTGCCTCACCGACAATTTCGATGTTGCTACGCATGAACATGGTGCGTAGACCGTCTCTCACAACCGGGTGATCGTCCACTATGAGCAAACGAATGAGATCAGTGTTGTTACCTGAGTCATACATGTTTAAATTCTCCATGTGTCGAGCTCACGAGCTCGACAGTAACTAATGTGCCGTCACCTGCCCTGGAAGTAACGGTCAGGCCTGCTCCGATCATAGCTGCCCGCTCGCGCATACCCACCAATCCCATTCCCCTTTTATCAGCGGAGGTCATCATCAAATCAACATCGAAACCGGCCCCGCTGTCTTTGACTTTCAAAACCAGAACTCCATCCCTATCAATCAATTCGACTGATACTCGTCCACCACCTGCATGCTTAACCGCATTGTTGACGGCTTCCTGAGCTATCCGGTACAGAACGATCTCGATGGTCTCGTCAAACCGAGTACGTTCGTCCAGTTGCGTGATGAATTCTATTGAGTGGCCAGTTCGTCGGGATACCTCGTTTGCTGATTCACGTAGACTCTGGACAAGTCCGAGATCGTCCAGTGACGATGGTCGCAGTCCGGCCATAATACGCTGTATCTCTTCAAGCGCTAAACCCACGCTGTCCTTTGCTTTCGAAATAATCGAGTCGCTTTCAACGATGTCGATTTCGTCTTTTACAGCGATGTAGCTTTCGATAAACATAGAAGCGCCGCTCAGTTGCTGCGCCGGTCCATCATGAAGATCGTACGCGATCGCTGCACGTTCTTCTTCCTGCGTTTCCAGAAGTTGGCGAATAAGGTCGGCCTTTTCTGTGAACAACCTGTTCCGTTCGATTTCCGTCCGGACACGCTCTGTTACATCTTGTCCCACTCCAACCGCACCAATGATCTCCCCTTGACCATTCCGGCGAGTGGTTGAGTTCAGAAGTATCTGCAAAGTTCGTCCATCGCTAGTTACAACAGGGCTTTCGTAGTTTTCTGTTTGTTCACCTACTAGAGCTGCTTCAAGCACTGCTCTGACCTGCGATTGGTTTTCCTCTGGGATCAATGCATCGACAAGATCTCTACCAATTACATCATCACGCGAATAGCCGGTAGTTGCTGCGATATTAGCGTTCCACTCATTTATTTTCCCGTTAATGTCTACACCGAAAATCGGAGCATTTGCTGTATCAATTAATCGTGCCAGATCTTCCGAAACTGCTTCAAGTTCTAGATTGAACGCCTCGGATGCTTGGCGACGTCGTTCGATTGCCAGGATGGACGTTGCGATTGCGATGCTGGTAATAATTCCAAGGAGCGGTACGGCCCATAGCCAGGTACTTCGTTCAAACGCTCCATCAGACTTGCCGATTACGAGTTTCCAGACTCGATTCGGTAGCACTATTTCGCCAACACTTTCATGTGAGACGGGTCGAGCAAGATCTCGTTCTTCGAATATTCCATCGTCAATCGTTCCATTTAATATTGGGATCAACGGATCGTGGCTCTCGTCAATCAGAGCGATATCGATATCGCTTGATTGGTTACTGAGCAAAGAGGACTGAACCAAGACATCGATATCGAACACGCCGGAAACGAATCCGCGTAGTACACCCGTATTTTGAACATATACCGGGCTAAATATAAGAAATCCTAAACTAGAACCTTGGCGTTGAACGAGTTCTATCGGTGAAGTTGCCACAGTCGACTCTGTTGCTGTGGACATCGACAGGGCATCAAGTCGGTGTTGATTCGAGCCAAGATCAAAACCTATCGCGGGTTCGTTACCTTCCAACGGCTCGATATAAAAAACCGGATAGTACAGCGCTCGTTCTTCAGAGCGAATTAGCTGACCATTTGTATCGCGCTGAGTGATCTGAAAATTGTCTAAACCTTCAGAATTGGCACGGTTTTCAAACTGGTCACGTGACTCATCATTAACTATCGGAATCCAGGAGATTGCTCTCATTGCCGGATGCAGGTGTTCATTTTCAATCGCTTGAACGAATGATGCGAACTGATTCCGAGAAATTGAAGATGTGATCCCGATTGCGGCTGCCGAATCTGCTATCAGTTCGTGATAGATATCCAGCGATTTTTGAATATCAGTTTGGACCTCAGTGCTCATCTTCTGGAATTCGAGAACTCTCCGGTCTCCGTCGAGTCTAAATACAAATAATGACGTGATAACCGTAGCCAATAATCCAATTGTCATGGCCGTTGTTGAGTTAAATGTAAATGCTCTCATCATCGATATTATCCCACGTAACTAGGATAGACCGCTATACAAACAACCTGGTTCTGTCAGAACTCAGCGCTCACCATGAAATCCAGTCGATCTAAATACATGATCGGACTCTGTAATTAAGCCGACAATTCGGTCATTAGAGTTGGCCATTTTTCGGTGAAGATCTCTCTTCGACTAGATGCTGGTACATGCTCACCATCCACGGACCGAACTCTAAGATAATTCCGTAGTTCGTCGAATGCTGAACAGAATCGGTTGGCTGATTCAAACTTGGCGAAGCCGAGCATCGGGTAATAGCGTTGCTTGATCGATCTATGATTCTGTTCCATTCGGTTGTTCGGGTATCGATTGTGTCGATGTAAGACCTTACGACCGACGATCCAACGAATTGCCTTCGTGTAGGCAGGATGTTTATCAGTCGTCATCCGTAGTGGCTTACGCCCTGCTCTATCGATCAGACGTCGCAAGAAACGTCGTGCAGCATGCTTGTCTCTGTGCTCACTAAGCATCAAATCGAGCAGGTTTCCTGCTCGATCTATGGCTCTGTAGAGATATAGCCAACGACCACTGACCTTGATGTACGTCTCGTCCAGATACCAGGAATGACCGGCTAGACCTCGACGTTTGGTTCGAAGATTCTCACTGACCATCGGTGTAAACCTGAACTCCCATACCCGCATCGTCTCGTAACTGACATCGAATCCTCGTTGCAAAAGAAGTTCGGCAACGTCACGGAATCCGAGCTTGTAACTCAATCGTCAGAGAACACCGAGCAAGACGAGGTTTGTCGGGAATTGGAGATCGTTGAAGGGTGTACCTGAACGTTCGTTGAAACGCTTATCGCAGTCCGCACAATAGAAAGTTCGATAGCCTAGAGAGGTTCGATGTTTTCTCTTGGATACGGACGTTGACATGCAATGTGGGCAGGACATTAATAGATATCCTCAGTAAATGAGGAATGATGCTATTCTGCCCCGACGTTGAGTTCTGACAGAACCGATTTGCACCTAGGTTATTGACACGGCATCGAAACATCGATTCACAACCGTATCCGACCAAGTATTCAGCGGCGTGACTCGGTACGTATCCGACGATTTTGATGCCATCCCTATAAACACCATTGCGGCCGTTAATATCGCCAAGCTTCAGCGAAGAAATTACGTATTCAATTGCCGGAATTTTCTCGCGCACGTTAACGCGCACATGACGTGAGAAATCATACTTGGCTGAACTTAGAGACTGCGCTGAATAGGGCGAATATGGCGGTCCAATGCGCGCGCACGTGAGATAAGCACTTATTACTGGAACGACCGAAGGCACCAGCCCGATCACTAGACGAGACGTCATATTAGTTGGGGCGTGGTCGATCTGAACCGTGGATCGAGGCTCTGTCACAACTCAACACATGAGCCTGTTTCAAGCCCTAGAAATGGCATCCAGTGCTGATACTTCGAAGGTGAAAGTCCATGGGACAGCTGAGGCGTTTTTATGACCTCGTACGCTGACTTCTGGCAGATCCAAAATTAGAAACCGTCTCTCGCGCACGCATTCACATGTGTTACACGTGCGAATTCGCTTGCGAGGCTGAGATGCAAGACACATCATAACTATCCGGTTTTGAACTGCCCCACAGGCGCGCATGTGCCAAGAGATGCGCATCACTGGTTTAGCACCTCAAAACGAGGCTAGGACTGCCCGAACGCCGGGTCAACAGACTGTGACTCTTCAAATCTTCGCTTGAATTTGCTCAACTCTTTTCCAAATGACTTATACCGATTCCAGAGTTCGAATGCACCCTGCTCAAATAGCTCCAGACTTTCAGGTTTTGTGTTTTCAAGTAGCTGGATCAACCCACCAAAATCGATCCCCTGATTGTGCCAGAGAATGTCGTCGACGATTTTTATGCCCTGCTCATGGACAGATGAAAACATCGCCTAAAGATCAGGCAACTTTGTTAGGACACTCATCAAGGATTCGACCTCAACTTCAGACAACCAGCATTCGACAAGATTCTTATCGACCCGACGGATATGGATTGAAGGTAGGTGGAACCGTCCAACAGTGCCTGAGGTGATATTGCCAAGCTTGCGGTTGGTTACAAATCCGAAATAGTACGTGGTAACGCTATCGAGGGTGGAACACTTTGCAGCAGCCATGCTACAATTCATAGGCGTGATATCAGGCAGTTTATATAGATCAACACTGTATGTAATAGTCACAAAATGTTCATAATTGTTTATGATTTTCCAAAAGGTAAACGACATTGCCACGCCAGGCCCCTCTCAGGAAAAAGATCGAGTGGACTGAATTGGCCGACGCTGGGTTGTCGACCGCTGAGATCCGCGCTCAGGACCAGGGTAAGCCTGATCCAAGAACCATCGAGAAGGCGATTAACCAGATACACGGTCAGCGCCGTCGAGCGTTAGCCCGTGAGGCCGCGTTGAAAGAAGGCCTCCAGGAACATTGGCATTTACTGCTCGACAAACTTGACTTGCTTCCCACTCGGGAGTTCGATTGGATGGATTTCGACAAGAGCCCTTTGTTCGCACTAAAGGCCTTCAAGTTGAATGGGCAGGCATGGTCAGCCGTACGAAAGCAGACTGATTGGAAAGTCGACCTGGCGTTTGAAAGTACGATCGAAGCCCAATTGCTAAGGGAGCACTTACCGACAGATGCGTTTTGGTCACTAGTGACCACATTCAAACGGGAACTGGGTGTGGCATTGAAGGCACGACTTGCCCTTGTAACAGCCGTTATCTCCAGCATTGAAGATTCGACAAAGCTGACGGTTGTAAACGAAGAGTCAGAACCTGGCCTGGTGCTCGTGGGGCTCGCTCGTCTTGGCCAGTGGTTGGAAGCCCAGGCAATAAAAGATGAGACCACTAGGATTCGGTTGAAAATCGAGGATGGTGCTGTCTCATTTCAGAACACACTCATAGCCAGACCCACCGGTTCCACGGCCGAGTCCCTTAAGGCGGTGATTGAGAAGGCCATTGAAGATCTAAGCGGTAAAGAAGCGTGGAAGGGATTGCTAACGGCCGCGACAAAAATCACGGCAACAGCGAGAACCCTGGCCAACGAATCAGCGGTGTTGCAGTTGAGCACCGTTCTACCGGGTGAATGCAGATCATGTGCCAGATACTCGGTTTAGCACAATCGGATAGACAGAAGATCACTGAACGTTTTAGGTCAGTCAGTTACCAGCAGATGGAAACGGGCCTAGCTAACATTTCAAGGAGGTGACTGATGACCAAAAGAGCGGCGATTTACTCCAGAGTCTCTACCAAAGAGCAGGCTGATCATGGAACTTCACAAGGCACACAAGAAGCTGCTGGAAGGGAGTACGCCAAGCGTCACGGTTACGAGATCGTTGAGTCGCTCGTACTCCAAGAAGACTTCACGGGTACGACGCTAGATCGTCCAACAATCGCCCAACTAGTTTCTGCGGCCGAGACAGGTCAATTTGACGTACTCATTCCGTACACCGTTGATCGGATGTTTCGCCCGAAAAAGGCGGGCGACGAGTGGATGTTGCAACAGTTCGCCGCCCAGTTACGTGGGTTGGGTGTGACGATTGAGTACGCAGATGACTCGATTCCCGAGTCAGGCGATAGCGCTGCCATTATGGGGTTCATAAAAACAATGGAGGCGGGATCAGATCGACGGAAAATTCTCGAACGAACAAGCCGGGGCACAAAGGCACGAATAGCCGAGGGCAAGTTCACTAGCAACCCACCATTCGGCTATTGCAAGGATTCCGAGGGTCGGCTGGCCATTGATGAGGATGAAGCCAAGATCGTCAAGATGATCTTCAACATGTACGAAAGAGAACGACTGGGGGTCCGTAAAATCCAAGTTCGCTTGACCGGATCAGTCCCGTCTCCCTCAGGTAAGACGCAGTGGCAACAGAGCGTCCTCAGCAGAATGTTAGGGAGTGAGTTCTACTGGTCTGGCCGTCATCACCTTGGAATATCGATGGGGATTACCGACGGTGTCCCTTGCCCGCCGATCATCGACGATGAACATGGCAAGCGGGTCCAAGCGCGTCTTCGAACCAACAAGAGGATCAAGAAAGCCAGCAAATCTAAAACGATCCTCCAAAGCCGTGTCCAATGCCAATGCGGTGGCAACTGGAAGTTTCAGACGGCGCGCAAAGGCAAGACCAATGCCGAGTATTTCTGCCGAGAAAGGTATGCCGATGGGCCGCGCGTATTAAGGGGTGAAGATAGGTGTCACGTACGACGGCGCGGACAGAACGAACTTGAATTGGCCATCGTCATCAGATTGCTCGAAGCCCTAAAAAGCCCTGACAACCTTGCAGCGACCCTCGAGCTCTCTCTGAAGTACGCGGCGGAGCGGATAGAAACCTGCGGAGTCGAGATCGCACCTCTTCAGCAGGCTGTCAGAGACATCGACGAAAACCTCGCGACAGTTGACCGAGTGCGGATCAATGGCAGGCTCTCTGAGGAGGAACTCGATGCCAAAGAGAAGGAACTTCTGCGGACTAAAGCCGAACTCGAAGGTCGTCTGGCTAAACTGGATCCTGAGAGGATCACCGAACTGGAGGAAGCGCGTGCCATGTTACCCGCGATCAGTCACCTCCTGAACTGGGCTGAAACTTACAACAAACCTATGCCAATAATAGGAATGGGTACGATCAAGAGTTTCGCTCCAACCAGCCCGCCATTGATTGAGCAGGATGTCGTCGAGATGCTGACACTGTTTTCACCGGAATGGTTCATAGGGGAGCCAGAGAAGTTCGACGACGACGATTGGCTGGTTATAGCCCTCAACGAGTTCCTCGACCGCTTACATGCGAAGATAACGATGTTTGACGATCACGCCGAGTTGGAGGGAGTGTTACCATTGTCCATTCCGCTTGGTCCCAATGACCCACCAAATAACTCCATTCACGCGACTCACCTTCCGAGGGAGTTAGAGGGTGGGAGACTGAGATGCGGAGCCGAGTTACGTAAGTAACGAGCGCGACTAATAAAACGAGAACTTCTTACGAATCATCTTGTCTTCACCGATCTTGGCAACGATCTGCTCGTGCAGCTCGAAGTCCCATTCACCGATGAAGCTGACAGCCGTACCACGTTTACCCATTCGAGCCGTTCGACCGATTCGGTGAACGTACTCTTCGATGTTCTCAGGCATGTCGTAATTGATGACGTGCGAGATCGTCGGGATATCGAGTCCACGGGCTGCGAGATTAGTCGCCACCAGCATTCTCAGACTTCCGTCCCGGAATGCGTTCATCACACGATTACGCTCTGACTGTGACATTCCACCGTGGATTCCCTTGATAGCGAAACCTTCTCCGGCGAGTCCCTTAGAAAGCCGGTCAACTCCGACCTGCATTTTCCTGAAGATCAGGACCTGCGAACCCTGTGTCACATCATCGAGAATTTCCAGAATTCCGTCTGCTTTGTCTTGCGACGCAACGTCGTAGAAGATCTGGTCGACTTCATTGACCGTTTCTATTCCCTTTGAATCGTTGACCAGCTGAATCCAGCGAGGATCGTCGAGGTAGCGGCGAATGAGTCCACGAATGAATCCGGGGATCGTCGCTGAGAACAGCGCAGTTTGGCGCGTGCTCGGCGTTCGCTTAAGGATGAATTCCATGTCGTCGGCGAATCCGATATCGAGCATTTCGTCCGCTTCGTCGAGTACAGCATATTGCACATAGCCCAAATCGAGAATACGACGATTCATCAAATCTTTGAGCCGCCCCGGCGTACCTACAACGATCGTTGCGCTTGTTTCCAACGCACGAATCTGCTTGGCTATCGGCTCACCACCGTAAACAGCAACGACGCTAATTCCACGGTCGCGACCGATCAGAGACAGTTCTCGTTGCACTTGCTGGGCAAGTTCCCGAGTAGGCACAAGCACGAGACCTTGTACGTCGCGTGAGTCAGGATCAACCTGGTTACACATCGGAATTCCGAATGCAGCGGTTTTACCTGACCCGGTGACCGCTTGTGCCACCACATCACGACCCTCAAGCTGCCAAGGAATGGAGGCTTCTTGAATATCTGAAGGAGTTTCGTATCCCATGTTGGAAATCGAATTGACGATGGTCTTTTCGAGTTTGAGTCCACCCCATTCTTCTGTGCCGACAAGATCGGTACGAACCTGAGTCAGGATTTTCTTGTCTGGTTGACGTTCTTGATCACGTCGGCGAACTGGCTTGCCACGAACCGGCGTGCGGTCTGAACGCGGTGCGGCTGGTGCACTAGCCTCTTCACGGGTTTCGCTGTATTCAGGTTTTGAATAGCGATCTTCGTTCCTAGAACGTCGTGGGGTACGTTCTGCAGCAGATGTATTTGGCGACTCGCTTCGAGACCGACGCGCTGGTTGGTCGTCACGTCTGTCACGGAAATCTTCTCGTTGCGATCTGTCATAGCGCCTTCGATCGTCACCACGGCTATCTCGACGTCTGTCATTGTTCGAGCGAGTCGAGCGGGAGTCAGTAGTACGACTTCCTCGACCGTCGATGACTGGTCGTGAATCTACGTTTCGATCACGCCGTGGCGCTTCGGAACGTTGTTCATCTCGTCGGTCGGATGGTCGTGAGTCGGGTTGAGCATTACGTCGAGCACGATTGCTTGGGCGTCTTCCGCCCCGGCTTTTGTCGCGATCATCACGCTGGTCATCTCGGCGACCATCACGGTCGCGTCGATCGCTATCTCGTGAGTCGTTCCGTCGAAGACCTCTGTCATCGTTTCGTGATTCACTGCGACGTGTATCCCCTCGCCGTTCCGAGCGTTCGCCGGAGCGTCGATTCGATTTGCGAGAGGGTTCTGATTCCCTGCGTGACCCCGATGGGGAGTCGCCAGAGCGGGAGCGGGTAGATTCTTCGGAGTTTGGAGTGCGGTTCGCGGCTGTACGTTTGCTAGTTCGTGAAGTCGATTCAGCTGATGCCGAGTCGTCGTTCTTGTTGCCGCCACCGATGAGACTTTTCAGTCGGCCTAGAGTGCCCAGTGTTCTGGTGCCCTTCTGATGGTAGGAGTAGTTTCAGTAAGTATTTCTGAATTGCTTACTTCTAGTGTACTTCTTGATTGAGCATTTCTGACAATCAACTTCGATTCAGCTTTCGATTCGATCAAACTCGGTTCTGTCGCAAACAGGTAGTTAAGTCCGCATTTTCGATAGTGTGGCTCTTATGACCACACCCAATACCAGTACTCCGATCAACGACGCCGGTTCACCACCGCACTCTTCAATTAAGCAGTGGGGCGACGTCTACAGGGACAATTGGATCAAGTATTCATCGGTATCAGTCGCAGCTTTGTTGGTCGTAATTTCCGTTGGACTGCTTACCGGCAACGTGCTTGGTTTAGTAGCAGTTGGTGCAGCACTAACCGGCAGTGCGGTCGGCATTCACTTGCATCTGTCGAATCGATTTCGGATTGTCAGCAAGGAACTCGGTAAAGCTGAAGATCGATTGGCAAACGAGGCTAGTTCCAGCAGAATCCTCAGCGGAATTCGCACTCTCCGAGCAAATGACTCACTCAGTCCGGATGCACGCCTTGCTACTGCAGCGAGAATGGCGACTGAGTACCCAGCAGCCATCGTGTTTAATCTTCGTGATGCTCATGGAGTTCTCTCCCCTTCTAATTGGAGCTACGATGGCCAGCTTTCACACATCCGAGACCAGTTCGAACCAGTAGATGGCGATGACCCGGGCGCAGTAGCGGCTCGACAGGGATCCGCAATCGTAATTTCAAACACCGACACAAGCGCTGAAATGTTACCGACATGGGCAGAGCACGCCGGTTTTTCGCAGGGGATCGTGGCACCGATCAGCCGCGGACTCGACACCATCGGCGTGGTTTATGTATTGAGAAAAACAACCAAGCTACCGACGTTGAACGAAATAGAGCAGCTTGAGTTAATAGTGAGTTTCAGTTCGCACAGTGCGCGCGAATCAAGTCGTGAGGGCACTCAAGGCCAAACCCAGCCGTTCCGAGTCGTAGAGAAACCCGCCACAACGAGCAACAGCGACTCACCTACAGCGACTCAGTCGATTCGAATGGACGGCTTCGCATTGAATCCTGAGTCGGAACGAATGGAGATGGACGGCATGTTGATTTCCTTATCTCCAACCGAATTCTTGTTGATGCACGCGCTAGCATCATCACCCGACATGCCCGTTTCACCCGAAGCGCTCATGAGCAGCTGTTGGTCGAAGAATTCTCGACCTGCCGAGAACGCTATCGATGTCGCCATATTCCGGCTACGCAAGAAGTTGAACAAGACCTCTTCAGGCAAAGGGCTTATCAAGACGGTCCGGGGTAGCGGCTACATGTTCATCCCCCCAACGTCGATGGCTGCTTCACCAGTAGTTGCCGACTAAATCATTAGTCCAACTAGATCTAGCCCCTCTTAAAAGTGAACGCCGCACCGAGGCGTTTGGTGCGACGTTACGCCAACCGGTCTCACGACCGGGTCCGCTATATGTAGCCGTTGTGTGTGGCAACGACCATCACAAATTAACCGGTAGGTAGAAGAACCGGGCCTCGTGTGCGACGAGGTGCTGGTGTGTCGAAAACCGACACCATCGGAGTAATCGCCGTTTCACGTTGTACTGGGATGATAGGAGTGAACTTATCTTCACTAGGTAGTTCACTGCCGATTCCAGCAAGAACTATCGTTACGTTGATCTCTTGGCCCATTCCGATCAAACGTTCACTCGAAACGTGAACGGCAGCGTCTAAGCCAATTTCCTCACGTACCTTGGCGACAGCCTCGGCAACCTGCCCAAGCGACAATCCAATTCCGCCCTCAACATGCACTACGGCTGATCGGGCACCGACGAAATCGTTCGAAG
>Ga0233439_10003953_pt1 | contig 14824 bp, 9 predicted proteins | sample SI_123_September_6_FD_182713 | JGI IMG/M metagenome (GOLD analysis project Ga0233439, IMG submission 182713) | Seawater microbial communities from Saanich Inlet, British Columbia, Canada - SI_123_September2016_100_MG | ecosystem: Environmental > Aquatic > Marine > Inlet | place: Canada: British... | reverse complement strand
CTCTTTTAACAAGCCGAGAAGGCGCAATGTTGTTGTACAGATGATTGGTGAATAGATTCACTGCTTTCTATAAAAAGAATAGAGTGGCAATTATAAGTCGCTATTTTATAGAATGGAGGAGCTGGAACCGACAATAAATCCGATTTATATTGAACTCATGGACGAGGTTTTTTTATGATTGATATACACGCACACATACTTTCTGCTATAGATGATGGACCGGAAACTATTGAAGAGTCGATTGAGATTTGTAAAGTAGCCGCAAATGACGGAATTAAAAAGATTGTGGCAACACCGCACTCAAAGAACGGAGTATACGAGACAAAAAGTGTAGAGATAATTAAAGCGGTTGATGTGCTTAATACGCAGTTGCTGGTGAATAAAATTGACATTGATATACTCCCCGGTGCAGAGATACACATTTGTGAAGGATTAGTAGAAAACATTGAAAACGGGGATGTACTTACGATCAATAACGGCGGTAAGTTTATCCTCCTTGAACTTCCCTTTGTCTTTGTACCTCCTGGTACTGATAAATTCATATTCAATCTCAAGAGCAATGGTATTATTCCAATTATTGCACATGCAGAAAGGATAACTACATTTCAAAGGAAACCGGAACTATTGGATCAGCTGGTTAAGATTGGTGCCCGTGTTCAGATTAATGCGCATTGCCTGACTAAAAGGGCAATCCCTGGAGAAAAGAAATGTGCTGAGTGGCTGTTGAAGAATAGGTTGGTGCATTTTATTGCATCTGATGTCCATTCGCTTAATGGCAGACCGCCAATTCTTTCTAAAGCACTGGAAACTGCTACCAGGATTGTAGGAGAAGAAGCGGCCAGGGCTCTTGTCTTCCGTAACCCGGAGCTGATAATAAATGGCCTTGACATTTATTGATTTGAAGTATAGCCTGATGCGATGTTTATGAATTTAAAATCTGGATGCGTTCGTACATTAAAGGCTTGTTTGATAATAGTTCTGTTTCTTTCAATCTTTCCGGAAGTAGTCTTTTCGCAGGAAGATATTTATAGCAAGGCAGAGGTAGATATTGCTTCCACAGATGGCACAAACTCTTGTGATGAGCATAACTGTCCTGTTCTTCCCGATGAACCATTCCATCACTGTGCTGTTTGCTGCGCCATTTCACATTTTTTTATAAATCAATTAAGTGGTATTAATTTTCATTTCGACAACACTCCTCAATCTTTTTCAATGGCTGAAGATGTTCTACACAAGGAACTCTTCGCAAAAACACTCTTTCGTCCTCCACAGTCAATTCTTTAATCCTTTCATTCTTATTTAAAACTGAATTGAGCAATTTACGTAGTCGCATTCTTTAGTTTGCGTGATTTATGAAAAATCCACGTACATCTATTGGAATGAGATGAAACGCAGGTGAAGCCTACGTCTACTACAATATTGTAAACAAAATCACTCAATTCAGATCATAATTAACTCTTTCGCTCTGTCCTCTCTCCTCGTAGAGAAGGTTTATATGAGAGGGAATTTACGTGCATCAATTGTATGCAACTTTAACAAGAGGTAATAAATGACCTATCCGTTATATCATATTAAATGTGTGACTATTGTCACTTTAATAGCATCTATACTCTTCTTTACTCTTGGCATTTCAATGGCAGAGGTCTCAGATCCAACTCTGGAGAAAGAGGCTGAAACCAAAGCGGTCAATATCGAAGAGTGTATTAAGATCGCAATTGAAAATAACCTGCAGATTGCAGCAGCAAGAAAGGGATTGGGCACTGCGGAAGCCGATCGAATTAAGGCGTCATTGCTTTTCCCTTCAAACCCTAAAGTAATTAGTAGGGTTGGGGAAAGAGATGGGCCCGATGGGGCTAGAACGACTGATTATATGGTTAGACTGTCTCAGGAATTTCAGGTTTTTGGTCAGCGACGAAAACGAATAAATGTATCCAATAAATTGATTGAAAGAGTAAGATTTGAAATTTTTGATGTAGAAAGAAATGTTATTGCAAAGGTCAAGTCTAATTTTTATGAGGCGTTAACTGCCTTAGAAATTTTAAAGCTTCGTGAATATATCAAAAGTATTTTTGAGAAGCTGTGTAATGCTACCAGAGAGCGATACAAAGCCGGTGCAATATCAGCACTGGAACTCAATTCTATCAATATCGGTTATGGGCAGGCAAGACAACAGCTTCTTGTCGCAAAGAGTAACTATCAAAACAGCCTCTTAGGTTTAAAACTCCTTCTGGGCAAACCCCGAGATGAAGCATTAAATATTGATGGTGAACTGTCTTATGAGAAGTTGCAAATAGACCTGGAGGACATTTTGGCCTCTGCCTACAAGATAAGGCCTGACCTGAAGGCGGTAGAGTTTGAGAAGGAGAGGGCATCTCAGGAAATATCACTCCGTAAGGCTGAGAGAGTCCCTAACCCAAGCCTTTCAGGTTTCTTCAGTAGAGAAGAAAGGACAGATGATATCGTCGGTGGATTTGTAGCTATATCAATACCGATCTGGGACAGGAAACAGTCTGAACTAAAGAAGGCACGAACTGCGAAAGGCACGGCAAGCATAAATGTAAAAAAGAAGCAGTTGCAGATTCAAAAGGAAGTGGAGACTGCATATCGCACATTCATTGCATCAAAAGGTAGTATAGCGATCTATACTGATGAAATTATCCCGCAGGTTGACGAAAGCCTGGAATTAAACGAAATATCATATAAAGAAGGCAAGGTTAATTTTATCGGATTCCTTACCGTACAAAAAAATCTTTTGGAGACTAGAGCTGCATACTTAAACGCATTGCTTGATTATAGTAATGCCATTATAAACCTGGAGAAAGTTTCTGGTACAAAACTAATAATATCTGATTAACTTTATCAAAAAATTACAGACAGTATTTTTTCTACTGTTTTATCATTTCAATAATGGAAATATTAATTATGAAAATTTTAAAATTTACAATTTTAACGCGAACTCTTGTTTTAGGAACACTTTTCTTAACACTATTTTTTGTTACTACGGGTGTAGCAACAGCAGCACATGACCATGACCACGGAACGGCAGAAGCGTCTCAAAACTCAAAACGACTGTGGTGTAATGAACATGGTGTTTATGAAGACGAGTGTTTTATTTGCCATCCCGAATTAAAATCCAAAGTTGATGCGGATGTGGCAGCACCTATACATGATCATCAACCGGCAGAAGCGGCTAAAAACTCAAATCGACTGTGGTGTAATGAACACGGTGTTTATGAAGACGAGTGTTTTATTTGCCATCCCGAATTAAAATCCAAAGTTGATGCGGATGTGGCAACACCTATACATGATCACCGACCGGCAGAAGCGGCTAAAAACTCAAATCGACTGTGGTGTAATGAACACGGTGTTTATGAAGATGAGTGTTTTATTTGCCATCCTGAATTGAAACCAAATAAGAGCGAAGTACCATCAGTAGAACTTTTTTGTGAAGAACATAAAGTGCCTGAACGAGAATGTGGGATATGCCACCCTGAATTAGCAGCGTCGCTTAAACCGGGCAAAGGCTTAAAGGTAAGACTGGAATCAACTGAATCTGCAGTAAAAGCAGGTGTGGTTACTGCTTTTCCAGATGAAGATAAAGCTCATGCTATCCATAGCATTTTATGTCAAGTTAGCTACAACATGAATTATCTTGCCCATATAACTCCTTTATCTGCAGGAGTTATTCAAAGAGTTCTGGTAGATGTGGGAGCATCTATCTCTAAAGATGATATCCTGATCGAGATTGTCTCATCTAAAATTGCCGATGCAAAAGTCGATTATCTAACCGCCCTGGCAAATGAATCGCTAAAGGAACTGATTTATAAACGGGAAAAAGGGCTTTATGAGAAGAAAATAACTTCGCAACGCGAGTTTCAACAAGCCCTGGCAGAATACCAGGTAGCTAAAAACACCACGAATACAAAACATCAACAACTTTTAAATTACGGATTTACAGGAGCGGAAATTAAGGAGATTGTTGAAACGCAATCAAGCTCTTCTATACTTCCTATTCGTGCCCCATTCTCAGGAACAATTATTGAAAGGAATGCCGTTATAGGCGAAGCGGTCGGACTGGGCGATACCCTCTTTTCTCTGGCAGATCTATCTACAATGTGGCTTGAGCTTTCTATTCCAGAAAATATGCTGTTGTATTTCAAGATAGGTAATGCAGTCGAAGCAAGTTTTGATAGCATTCCGGGGGAAAAAATGCACGGGCATATAATCTGGTTGGCATCTAGTATAGATGAAGATAGTCGAATGTTAAAGGCTCGTGCAATTGTACAAACCCCGGACTTTCTGCTTAAACATGGAATGTTTGGACAGGTTTCACTTTTACCTGAACAACAAAATAATGTGTTGCACGTTCCTGTTGAGTCCATACAGCGATTCAATAAGACGTCTTTCTTGTTTATTAAACTACTTGATGATCTCTACGAAATTCGCAGGGTTGTTACCGGTATTAGACACGATGATCAGATTGAGATTATTGAAGGAATATCATCTGATGAAAAAGTAGTTGTTGCAGGGAGTTTTACATTAAAATCAGAATTCCTCAAGTCCCGTCTAGGTGAGGGTTGTGTGCATGAATAGAATTATAGAATTCTCTCTGAAAAACAGGATGTTTGTTCTGATACTATTTGCAGTATTTATTGGTATCAGTGTTCGTGCTGTTATGCACACACCTATAGACGCATTTCCTGACACTACTCCTGTACAGGTTCAGATAAATACGGTTGCATCCAATCTTAATCCTACGGAAATAGAACAGCAGATAACACTGCCAATTGAACTATCCATATCCGGTTTTTCAGGTCTTATTAACGTGCGCTCTATATCAAAGTTTGGCCTATCCCAGGTTGTTGCAACATTTGATGACGACACTGACATTTACGATGCTCGTCAATTTATTATAGAACGACTTGTAAGTGTTGATTTGCCTGACGGTATAGATCGTCCACAATTGGGCCCTATCTCCACCGGTCTTGGAGAGGTTTTCCACTACATTCTGCGATCTTCAAATCCTGATAGGACGCTTGATGAACTCAGAACTATTCATGATTGGGTTATAAAACCCGAACTCCGCAGGGTGTCCGGTGTGGCAGAAGTTAATTCGTGGGGTGGTTTTGAACGACAATACCAGGTAATTGTTTTGCCTGAGTCTCTGATAAAACACAATCTAACTCTAGACAATGTATTTGAAACGCTTGCTCAAAATAATCATAACGTAGGTGGTGGACGCGTAGTATCAGCAGGGCAGTCCCTGCTTGTACATGGACGGGGCAGGGTTAGTTCAATTGAACAGATAGAAAATATAGTATTGAAGGCTCATAAAGGCACTCCCGTTTATATTAGGGACGTTGCAAAAGTGGCGATAGGACATGAAATTCGTCGGGGTGCAGTAACTGCCGGGGGTCAAGGAGAGGTTGTTATGGGGCTTGGTTTTGCCATAATGGGTGAGAATAGCAAAGAGATAACTGAAGGATTGAAGAAAAGTCTTGAAGATGTTCGCAAGTCCCTGCCAGAGGATATAGAGGTCGAAATTGTTTACGATCGTACTGATCTAATACAAACAGTAATCAGCACAGTAAAGCATAATCTGGCTTATGGAGCAATACTTGTAGTTCTTGTATTATTTGTGATGTTGGGCAATTTTCGCGCTGGTTTACTTGTCGCAATTGCAATCCCAATATCAATGCTTTTCGCTATTGTAGGCATGTATGAATTCTCTATAGCTGCAAGTCTATTAAGCATGGGGGCTATTGACTTTGGTATTATTGTCGATGGCTCTGTGGTAATGACAGAAATAAATATGCGGAAATTAAACGAGAGACAGCGGCAACTGGCACGGCCATTGACAAGTATGGAACGTATTCAGAGTATCGCTGAATCCGGTAGAGAGGTCATCCGTCCCATTATATTTGGTATGGGTATTATCATAATTGTTTTTCTCCCTATTCTTACACTGGAGGGTATTGAAGGAAAGATGTTCCGGCCAATGGCATGGACTTTTATTTTTGCAATGGTTGGGGCTCTTGCAATTGCCATATTTCTCTCTCCAATATTGTCTTACTATTTTCTACCTAAAAAAATAAGAGAAAAAGAGAGTTTTGTAGAACGCATCTTAAACAGAGGTTACACAACCGCGCTTACGACAATACTCACGCTTAGATATAAATATGTGCTATTTGGTGTTGTCTCTATCTTGCTAATAGGGACTGCCTTTATAGGAACCAGGTTGGGTGGTGAATTTGTACCTAAGCTTAATGAAGGCGCAATCTGTATTAATACTATACGCCTGGCCGGCGTATCGATTGAAGAAGCAGTTACATACAATTCCCGAATAGAAAAACTGCTCCTTGAACACTTTCCAGATGAGATTAGACACATTTGGAGCCGGATTGGTGCAGCTGAAGTTGCCACAGATCCAATGGGTATAGAACTAACAGACATTTTTATCACACTTAATCCCAGAGACCATTGGAAACGCGCAAAAACTCAGGCTGGGCTAGTCAATCAAATGGAGAAAGAACTTGAAGATTTGCCTGGTGTAAACATGATCTTCACCCAACCTATTGAATTGCGCATGAATGAGATGGTTACCGGCATCAGGTCAGATGTGGGTATTAAGATTTATGGAGACAATTTTGAGGAACTGGTGCGTCTCAGTAATAGTGTACAGGAAATTCTTCTGACTGTCGATGGTGTATCAGACATTGCCGGAGAGCAGATTACAGGACAACCCACCCTTGAAGTATCTGTTAATCAGGAGCAGATTGCAAGATATGGTATTCCTGCAAGCAATGTGCTCGATCTCATTAAAACGGTTGGTGTTCATCAGGTAGGCGATGTCTTTGAAGGGCAGAGGAGATTTCCACTTGTAGTCAGGTTGCCAGATAAACAACGCACAGATGTAGAAGCCCTGGCAAACACACTGATCCCCACTGAATCTGGAAAACTCTTGCCGCTTCGCACTTTAGCCGAAGTCAGGGAGACAGAAGGTTATTCAACTATAAATCGGGAATGGGGCCGTCGTTTAATAAAGATACAATGCAATGTCAGGGACAGGGATATCGCCTCTTTTGTGAATGAAGCACAAGCTCGCATTGAGAGTGACTTGAGTTTGCCAGAGGGGTATGTAATCGAGTGGGCAGGCCAATTTGAACATCTGCAACGTTCAAAAGTTCGTTTTATGATTGTTGTGCCAATAGCGCTTTTACTAATATTTCTTATGCTGTACTTCAGTCTGAAAAATCTTGTTGATGTATTAATTATTTATACAGGGATTCCATTTGCGTTTATTGGTGGTGTTTTTGCTCTATGGGGACGAGGCATGCCTTTTAGTGTAAGTGCCGCTGTTGGCTTTATTGCCTTGAGTGGTATTGCCGTTCTTAACGGTCAGATTTTGGTATCCACTATCAGGATGTTAAGGGAGGATGGTCTTGTTTTAGGAGAAGCGGTTAAGGGGGCTGCTAAACAGCGTTTACTTCCGGTAATGGCAACTGCTATAACTGATGCGATAGGTTTTATGCCAATGGCTATTTCAACAGGTGTTGGAGCCGAAGTTCAGCGTCCACTTGCTACAGTTGTAATTGGTGGTGTAATTACTTGCACTTTGCTAACATTGTTTGTACTTCCAGCATTGTATATTTCTATCGGAAAGCAAAGAGTTGTTACATAGCTACTCTTACAAATTGATTCATGATATATAGACTTTATTATCAATCAAAATAGATTAAATTATTTAAATTGACAAAATCCTTACTTATGCTACTTTCGAATGATATATTTTTTATTAGACCACTGTCTCCCATTAAATATGTTTAGAAAAACAATCAAGAACAGATGCTACGTGTTGATAATATTGTTTGCATTTTGTATATCAAGTGCGACTTTCGGTAGTTCTCTGCTATTTGGATCTGATGCACATTTTCATCAAGGTAATGTGCATGTTCATCATACTGATAAGGATCATGGTCTTGGAGGGTCAGACCATAAGGACGCAGGCGTAATCTTGAATCTTGATTATGTAGTGGTCAATTCCGCCAATCAGGTTAACATATTTTCCAGTCTCAATTCTTATCTTCTTTTCTACAACTTGGCAGATTACGGTTTTGATTTGTCTAACAGTTTTTCAGCAACCCTGCATTATCCAAACAAGTGTAGTTTTTGCACTCATGATCTGTATCAACTCAAATCAGCGTATCTGATTTAGACAATTCATTCTGCTATCTCTGTTTTTTACAAATCCATTCTTACATGATCCACTTGATTGATGGTATCTGTCCATTCATTCTTACTCTGGGCTGAAAATGTTTTGCAGTACTGAGATTAGGGCAATCTGTAATGAAAAGGACAGGCAGAGGCGGCAAGCCAACACTATACAAACAGCTTGTATACACACTTTTTTTATTATTAACAAGAGGTAATGACAATGCAGAAATTATTATGCTTATCCATACTTATACTCGCAGTCTGTTATTTTGCGATATGTTCTGATAGGGCCTTGTTGCAGTCTCATGCACAGGAATCAAATACAGAAAATGAATATCTCACACTGGAAGAAGCAGTAGAGATTGCCATTAATAATAATCCATTAATAAAGTCCAAAAAACATAATGTAGGAATATATGAAGGAAGAATAAAACAGGCAGGACTGCTGCCAAATCCTGAGATTGAATTTTTCACACAGGAGACTCCGACTAATAACATAGGTTTTGATCAGAGCCAAAACTCTATTGCCTTATTCCAGAAGCTGGAAACAGGAGGAAAGAGGAAACTGAGAGTTAAAGCAGCCGAAAAAGAAAAGAAGGTAATGGAAATGGATCTTCAGACTACAGTAGCTGATATTACAGCAAAGGTTAAAAAGGCTTATTTTAACGTGCTCACAACTCAGGATGAATTAAAATTTGCAAAAGAAACTTTAACAATCGCAAAGAGCTTGATGTCTATTTCAAGTGAAAGATTTGAAAAAGGAGATATTGCAAGAATTGACGTACTCAAAGCTGAGATAGAATTATCCAATTCTAAAATGAGGGTACAGGAATCTGAAAGAGAAAATCTTAATTCAGCAAAAATGTTACAGACCGTCATGGGTGTACCAGATATTGTTTTAAGCAACCTGTTGCCAGTTTCAACTGCCGATATACCCTTACTAAAACTGGACAAACTAAATGATTTGCTTTTAGACAACCATCCCGCACTGAAAGCACGGAAGAAGGTTGTGGATCTCTCACTAATAAAGATTACCGAGGCGAAGAGAATGGCTATCCCTGATATTAATGCGACTATTGGATACAAGAGGCTCTCTGCAGCGGATATCAATACTGTTCAGGCTGGAATAGAAATTCCTTTACCGATTTTCAACAGAAATCAGGGTAAGATTATTGAAGCCAGAGCATTGTCCCATAAGGCAATCGATGATGTAGAGATTGTTAGAAATGAATTGCTACTTCAATTGAGCAATTCATTTTCTTTATATATTTCAACCCGTGAACAGGTTCGTTTCTTCGTCAATACTATAATACCAAAGGCAGAAGAATCCTTAAAGATAGAGAGACAGGGATATGAGCATGGTGAATTCGATTATCTTGAGGTGTTGGATGCACAGAGGACATTAGCAAACACAAGAATTTCATATTTGAAGATTTCAAATGAACTTTTTTCTTCAATAACTGAAATAGAAAAGCTTGTTGGAGTGAAGATATCTGACATTAAATAATTTAATATTTACCACTGAAAATCACTATAAAATTAAAAACATTTTTACACGAGGATATTTACATGAGAAGAACCTCTATTTATTTTCAGCTTTGTAGAGTTAAGTATTTGCGTATTCGCAAGCAAATTATTAACCATTTAAAATCACTCACTATGGACAAAGCAATTATTTCATTCGTCATCATTACAGTCTTATTATCAAGTTGCAATAATGACGTCCATAATCACGCGAATAGCGAACACGAACGCCCACACGGAGATGAAACACATACAAGTGTTGAGATTGAACCGCTAGCTTACACTCTCTACACAGAAAAAACGGAGCTATTTGTAGAGTTTAAGCTTTTGATTGTAGGAAAAGTTTCAAAGTTCGCTGCCCACTTTACCCAATTAGGCGAAAGCTTCAAAGCAGTTACAAAAGGTTCCGTAACAGTCAGCCTGATTGGAAACAAGAAACAATCACCTGATAGAGCCCAAAAGCCATCATCTCCAGGCATATTTCGATTGGCTTTGAGTCCAGAAAATTCCGGTACATATCAGTTGGTTTTTGATATTCAGACTAAAGAATTTATTGACAGAATCATTATCGAAAACATTACTGTTTATCCTGATACAAAAACTGCATTGGCGAACCAACAAGAACAAATAATCGAAGAAGAATTGGTTTATTTAAAAGAACAGGCATGGAAGATTGATTTTGCCAATATGGAAGTAAAAAAACAGCCATTTACTGAAATTATCAAAACTACTGGACAAATCTTATCTACACATGAAGACGAGGTAATTATAACAGCAAAAAGCAGTGGTATCATAACATTTGGAAAAAATAAAAAACTGATTGGTTCTGCTGTAGATTCTGGTGAGACCGTCTTTATAATTTCAGGAGCCGGTTTAACAGAAGACAATTTAGACGCTAAATACAAGGAAGCAAAAAACAACTATGAAAAAAGCAAAATAGATTTTGAAAGAGCCAAAGGCTTGTTAGAAAACAATATCATTTCACAAAAACGTTTTCAGGAAACACAGCTCCGATACAAAAATGCTCAAACTACTTTTAACACTATTGAAAAAAACTATACTGCTGGTGGGCACAAAATCACGTCGCCAATACACGGGTTTATAAAAAATGTGATGATAAGCGAAGGAGAGTATGTTGAAATTGGGCAATCCATAGCCAGTGTTTCACAAAACCTCAAACTCATTTTAAAAGCCGAAGTGCCTCAAAAGTATTTCTCAAAACTAAATAACATTACATCAGCGAATTTCGTAACCGCCTATGACAGTAAAATATACAGCACCGATAGCTTAAATGGCAAACTCATCTCATATGGGAAAAGCACAGTCAATAACGCTTATTATATTCCTGTAAATTTCGAGATTAACAATAATGGAGAAATTATTCCCGGTTCGTTTGTAGAAGTTTTATTAAAAACAAATGTGATTAAAGAAGCGTTAGTAATACCATACTCAGCGCTTATAGAAGAACAGGGCAATTATTTTGCTTATGTGCAAACATCAGGCGAAGGGTTCCAAAAGCGTAAATTAGAAATCGGCGCCAATGATGGTATGAATGTACAAGTATTAGCAGGTATAAAGGAAGGTGAAAGAGTGGTCATTAAGGGGGGCTACCAAATAAAATTAGCAACAATGTCAGGTAAAATGCCTGCTCATGGACACGAACACTAATGAAGGAAAATTATGATAAATAAAATTATACAATACGCCTTACATAATCGCCTAATGATTATCGTGGCATCTGTGCTGCTTTTGATAGCAGGTATTTACACGGCTTCCAAAATGGAAGTTGATGTATTTCCTGACCTTACTGCGCCAACAGTTGTAGTGTTAACTGAAGCGCACGGAATGGCTCCGGAAGAAGCCGAAAAATTAGTAACTTTTCAGATTGAAACGGCAGTCAATGGCGCCACCAATGTACGTCGTGTAAGGTCATCATCTGCGGCTGGAATATCAATTGTTTGGATAGAGTTTGAGTGGGGAACAGATATTTTCAAGGCCCGGCAAATAGTTAGTGAGAAGCTAACAGCCATTGCCGAAAAGCTACCGCTGGGCGTTGGAAACCCGACACTTGCCCCTCAATCATCTATCATGGGCGAAATTATGCTCATTAGTTTATCATCAGATAGCACAACCCCAATGGATTTAAGAACAATTGCTGACTGGAATATTCGACCAAGATTATTGGCAACAGGAGGTGTGTCGCAGGTCATAGTGATTGGTGGAGAATACAAGCAATACCAAATACTTGCGTCACCTCAAAAAATGAAATATTACAATATTTCTTTAAACGAATTGCTCAAAGCAAGTGAAGAAAGCAACCTTAATGCTTCGGGTGGTTTTATGAATGAATTTGGTAATGAATACATCATAAGAGGTCTTGGAAGAACAAACAAAGTGGAAGAAATAGGCAATACTGTAATCAAGGTTGTCAATAATGTTCCGATAAAAATAGAGGATGTTGCAGAGGTTAACATTGGTGGAGCAATCCCTAAAATTGGAGACGGTTCACTTAGAGCAAGTCCGGCAATTATTATGACCGTAGCAAAACAGCCGGGAACTAACACCCTGGAACTAACAAAAAAAATTGATAATGCGATTATAGAGATTGCCAAAACCCTGCCTTCTGACATTAAAATCAACACCAAAATATTTCGTCAGGCTTATTTTATTCAGGCATCTATAAGCAATATTCAAAAAGCGCTGATAGAGGGTTCAATCTTTGTAGTTATCATTATGTTCCTGTTCTTAATGAACTTCCGAACTACCATTATTTCTATTGTTGCCATTCCCCTCTCACTTATAGTTTCAATCATTATCCTTAAATTTTTAGGCTTAACCATCAATACCATGTCTCTCGGTGGAATGGCAATAGCCATTGGTTCTTTGGTAGATGATGCAGTTATTGATGTGGAAAACGTCTTTAAACGTCTAAGGGAAAATGCACAAAAAAGTATTGAAGTACGAAAAAACACACTTGTTGTAGTTTATGATGCTTCAAAAGAGATTCGGTCTTCAATCTTTAAGGCGACCCTTATTATCATCGTTGCATTTATCCCTTTGTTTTTTCTTAGCGGGATGGAGGGGAGAATGCTACGGCCGCTTGGAATCTCCTTTATTGTTTCTCTATTTGCATCCCTAATGGTTGCAGTAACACTTACCCCTGTGCTTTGCAGTTTTATGCTTACCAATGATAAAATGCTTTTAAATCAGGCAAAAGGAAGTTGGTTAGAAAGATGGCTTAAAAAATACTATAATTCAGCTTTAGCAAGAGTAATGAAGTTTAAGAAAATAGTGCTAAGCTTATCCATTGTATTATTCCTTGTAGTTGGCTTTCTGATGTTTGGTTTGGGAAGAAGTTTCCTTCCAGAATTTAACGAAGGTACTTTAACGGTAAGTGCAGTTAGTATGCCGGGCATATCACTTGAAGAATCAAATAAGATTGGAAACAGGATTGAAAATATCCTGCTGTCGGTTCACGAAATCTCAATTACTTCACGCAGAACAGGAAGAGCTGAATTAGACGAACATGCACAAGGTGTAAATGCTGCTGAAATTGATGCTCCCTTTGTTCTGACAGAAAGAAGCAAGGAAGAATTTATGAAGGAAGTTCGAGAAAACTTAAGTGCTGTTTCTGAAGCGAACATTACCATCGGGCAACCTATAGGACACCGTATTGACCATATGCTTTCAGGTACAAGAGCCAACATAGCCATTAAACTTTTTGGGTCAGACTTATCCAAAATGTTTTCTCTCGCCAATCAAATAAAGCGAAACATTGAAGGCATAGAAGGGCTTGTGGATATCAGTGTAGAGCAGCAAATAGAAATTCCACAAGTACAAATAAAAGCAAAAAGAAATATGCTTGCTAAGTATGGTATTTCTATCGGCCAATTTACCGAATTTATTGATGTTGCCTTTGCAGGAGAAAAGGTATCTCAGGTTTTTGAAAGCAACAAAAGTTTTGATCTGGTATTACGATTTAATGATGAAAACAGGGGCAAAATAGAAAATATCCGTAATGTCTTAATTGATACTAATATTAAACCGACACAACTAACAACTAACAACTCCACTCTCAAAATCCCTTTACATTATGTAGCTGATATTGTTTCAACAACAGGTCCCAACACTATTAACCGGGAAAATGTACAGCGAAAAATTGTGGTTTCAGCCAATGTAGCCGGGCGTGATTTGAAAAGCGTAGTAAATCAGATCAAAGAAAATGTAGATGATAATGTTCAGTTGCCGGAAAACTACCGGATTCAATACGGCGGACAATTTGAAAGTGAAGCAAAGGCATCGAGAATATTATTCTTCACCTCTTTAATGTCTCTGCTTATCATATTCCTTTTGCTTTATCAGGAATTTAAAAATATCAAGTTTGCTGGAATTGTTTTTCTCAATTTACCTCTGGCGCTGATAGGTGGAGTCTTAAGCATTTGGTTTACATCAGGAATAATAAGTATTCCTTCTATTATTGGATTTATTACTCTGTTTGGAATAGCAACACGTAACGGGATATTATTGGTTTCACGTTATCAGGTATTGCAGAGTCAAGGTGTCGCTTTGTATGAAACAGTTATTAAAGGCTCTTTAGATAGACTAAACCCAATTCTAATGACTGCCTTAACTACTGCTTTGGCACTAATTCCATTAGCAATGACAGGTGACTTGCCTGGAAACGAAATACAGAGTCCAATGGCAAAAGTGATATTAGGAGGCTTACTCAGCTCAACCCTTTTAAATATATTCATCGTTCCTGTTGTTTTCTACATTTCAAATGTTAAAAAACTACGAGGCTAATATCTTGTTGATTGGATGTGTTTTATCTTTGATGGGCAGGTCATCCTGCTGAATCGCCGTAAATCACGCAAGCGCTCTTCATGTGAAAGAAGGTCAATCTGTTCTGTATACATCATGCCGAATTTCCCGGCATCTTCATATCTTTTTCTTTCTGTTGTATCCTCAACATCAAATTGACGTTTGTAAAAGAGATGATGCCTTATGTATTCTCTATCAAACTTACTCAGCTTTAATGATCTGCTCTGTAGTGCAATGAAATATTTTAACACCAGGTATTTAGTTA
>Ga0233439_10003951_pt1 | contig 14839 bp, 9 predicted proteins | sample SI_123_September_6_FD_182713 | JGI IMG/M metagenome (GOLD analysis project Ga0233439, IMG submission 182713) | Seawater microbial communities from Saanich Inlet, British Columbia, Canada - SI_123_September2016_100_MG | ecosystem: Environmental > Aquatic > Marine > Inlet | place: Canada: British... | reverse complement strand
CTACGGCGGCATCCGCCACGCGCGGGTCAGCCAGGATATATTGTTCAATCTCGGCCGGGTAGATGTTCTCTCCGCCTGATTTGATCATGTATTTGACCCGGTCCACGAAATCCAGACTGCCGTCTGTGTTACGGCGAAAGACATCGCCCATGTGGAACCAACCGCCGCGAAATGCCTCCGCGTTGGCTTCATCGTTGTTCCAATAGCCGCTGAACAGGGATGGCCCGCGAATGGCCAATTCCCCCGGTTCGCCATCCGCGACTTCGTTATCGTCGGCATCCACCAAACGAATTTCGCAAAAATCGTTCTGGGTCTTCGACAACGATGTCGGCGCCGAACCAATGGCGACAAAGCTGGCCGTCGCAGGCGGCGTACCGGTTTCCGTGGAGCCGAATGTGTTCAGATAGGGCGCATCCAACAACGTGGTAATCTCCGCCAACTGCTGGCGCGGCACCAGATCCGCCATGGCCCCGATCATACCGATGCCTTTGGGTTGGACATTGCCGTCCCGCAGCACATCGATAAATTCCATGATCATGCCGGGGATCAGGGGCAGGTAATGCATGGCCTCGCCTTCTATGGCGGCAACCATGGCCTGTGGTTGATAGCCGTCGATGGTAATGACCTTGCCCCCGCGCATCAGGGTGGCCAGAGCGAAATCATTCGCCCCCATATGGAACAACGGCGTCCAGGCTGCAAAAGTATCCTTGGCGGGTGCGTTCATTTCGGCGCCATAGATGCCCGTGCGCGCGATCATGGCCCGGTGACTGATCAAAGCGCCTTTTGGCAAACCAGTGGTGCCGGAGGTGAAGATGATCAACATGCCATCTTCGCCGCCCGCATCAACGGCGGGTTCCCCATCAGGGGCAGCGGCCAAGGCTGCCTCGTATTCCGGGCCGAAAACCAAACGGGTTGGTTTCGTTCCTTCCAACGCAGGCAGATAGACATCCTGGGTGAACATCAGGCTCGGCGTGGTCAGCGCGATACAATGGTGCAATTCCGTCGGCGCGAGACGCCAGTTGAGGGAGGTGGTTATGGCACCGATTTTGGCGGCCGCTAAATCCACCTCAATGAACGGCCCGCAATTGCGCGACAACAGCCCAACCCGATCACCAACGCCGACGCCGCGTTCCAGCATGACATGGGCCAGTTGATTGACCCGTTTATTCAATTGCGCGTAGGTCAGGCTTTCATCCCCGTTGGCACCATCGACGAGGGCAATGTCATTGGGAAAGCGCCGGGCCTGGGTGGCAAAGATACGCCCCACATTGCCGCCGCCGGCACGGCGAATATTTTCGGTAGGTTGAAAGTCGGCGGCCATCAAGACGTCTCCACCAAGGCCAAAACCCGAGCCGGGCTGCCGGAGCCTTGGCGGATTTTCAATGGCGGCGTGATCAACACCGCGCCTTGGGGCGGCAAGGCATCCAGGTTGGTCAACGCCGGCAGGCCAAAGCGGTTGTTGCCATGCATATGGTAATGACAGGGAAAGGGGACATTGGAATGTTGCGCCTGGCCCGCATCCGTGCCCACCGCCTCTGAGCCAAAGCCGATGACATCCCGTTCTTCGATCAGCCAGGGGATCAGATCCTCGTGCGGGCCAGGGGTATGCGCACCCTCTTCATCCATATTCATATAGGCTGCCGGATCACTTTTTTTGGACCAATCCGTCCGCATCAACAGCCAGGACCTAGCTGGGATTATGCCGTGTTCCGCCTCCCAATCCTCCACCACGCCCTGGGTCAAAAGGTAGTCGGGATCAGCAGCGGCGGCCTGGGAGCAATCGATCACGCAGGCATGGGCTAAAAACTTCTCCACCGGAATGGTATCCGTCGTGTTCGCGGGCAGATCCTTGCCCGAGACCCAATGAATGGGCGCATCGAAGTGCGTGCCCGTATGTTCGCCGCAGGACAGATTATTCCAATAGCAAAACGGCCCCCGATGATCATAGCGGGATATCTCCTCCATCCGGAAGGGCCAGGACTGGCCCAGTTCAGGGGGCATGACGATGGTGGGCACATCCGGCTGCAGGGTCATGGTCAAATCCACCACCTGGATACCTCCACCCAAGATCCCGCCCATTAATCCGGTCAGTAATCCACCTTGTGATTTGGCCTCAGCCATAAGCACGCCCACCTTTACAATTTGATTTCACGTTCGATTTCCTTGGGGTTTTCCGCCAATCGTTCGGCAATTTCCTCTGCCACGGCACCTATGGCCAGATCTTCCAGGCCCTTTTGCAAGGCAGCGACGATACGGCCCGCCACCATGTCGGGCTCAAGCTTCGGCGGCGGCACCATTTGATGCCATTCATCTTCCAGCGGACCCGCGAAAGCATTGACCACGCGCACGCCACCCCCCGACATTTCCGCCCGCATACATTGCGCCACCGACCAGGCCGCTGCCTGGGAGGCCGAATAGGTGCCAAAAGCAGGGTTGTTGACCTGGGCATAGGCGGACAGAATATTGACCCAGGCGCAAGCCCCGTGATCACCATCTGCGCCCCGGCTGCGTAGTACGGGGCCAAAGTTACCGGCCAGGCGCAACAGACCGAAATAGTGAACGTCCATTTCCTCCCGGCTGATATTCATGTCCAGGCCATCGACCGCGCCGCCCGGGCGCAGGTGATAGCTGTTGTTGACCATAATCTCCACCTTGCCACCGAGGACAGACGCGAGTTTTTCGACACTATCCGTATCGGTAACGTCCAGGGGAAACAGGGTTATGCCCCCCGCATCCGCAGCTATGGCCTTGATCTCTTCGAGGAAGGGGGAGGTTTTCCACGGCTCGGCATGGCCCACGTAAATCGCCCGCGCACCCGCCGCCTTGAAAGCTTTTACCAGGGCCAGCCCCAGACCAGTCTTGCCGTCGACGATCAAGACCCGGCGGTCCTTTGGATCCGTGCTGAGTTCACGCAATTGCAGGTCATCCTCTTGATTGGGCCCAGGGGTTTCGGGCCTTGCGTTCATCACCGCATGGCCGCTGCGATCCAGGTTCAGGGACAGGCGGACGCGATCGCCCTGTTGGCAGTCTTCTGCGATGTGCGCCACCACCGCAGGCCCCGCGTCCATTTTAACCATGCCCAGACGCCAGGGCATCCGATCACGGAAATACAGATCGTTGGCATGATGCAGCTTCGTCTCGGCCAACAACACGCCGGCCGGGTCCACATCACGCCAGGGCAGGTCATCGCCCAGGCAATTGCCGCAAATCTGCTGGGGTGGATATTGCACCCGGTCACAGGCGGCGCAGGTCTGCAAGGCAAAGCGGCCCACGGCGGCCATAGCTGTTAAGCCTTGCGCTTCCCGGCTACGGTTTCCGGGCGGCTGGGTCGGTTGCAAGGTGCGGGCGATCGGGTCTTTCTTTTTAGGCGGTGGCAATCTTGTGGTCATGCCCCTGCCCTCCCTAAAATCGCGGCAGAGCTGCACAAGCCGCGATCATAATTGATCATGCCAAAGCAGGATGCCAGGCCATGGCGGGCACCTTGCACAACCGCGCCCAGGTTGGCATCGGTCAACTGCCGAATTGTCTCTACCAAGCCAAGGGAGCCGCCCGCCGCCCCCGCCTGACCCACGGATAATTGCCCACCGGAGGTATTAATGGGGAAATCGCCGCCCGCCACGGTGAGGTCATGTGTGCGGACAAATTCCGCCGCCTCGCCCTTTTTACAAAATCCCAGATCTTCGATCTGCATAAAACAGATCACCGGGTAGTCGTCATAAACTTGCAGAAAATCAATATCCTCGGGCCCGATACCGGCCAGGTCATAGAAGCCGTCAACATCCATGGCCCAGCCGCCCCGGATCTGGATTGGATCGTCGGGATAGGCGTTGTGACGTTCAATGGTAGAGAGGATCCTGGCGTAATCCAAATTCAGAGACTTCGCCCGATCCTCCGCCATCACCAAATAGGCCTCAGCGCCCGCACATGGCATGACACAATCGAACAGGCACAACGGATCAGCAATGGGCCGGGCATCCATATAGGCATCCAGGGTCAAGGGCCGTTTCATCAGGGCATGGGGAAAAGCCAGGGCATTGTCCCGTTGCGCGATACATAGCTTGGCGAAGTCTTCCCGCCTGGCACCGAATTCCCGCATGTAATGATCCGTCAAAAAAGCAAAGGACCCATTCGGCCCGCCGGAGCCATAGGGATAGACCGCATCGTTGGCGAATTGCGAGAAGGAGGCGATGGTATTGCGGAAGCTGCCCACATGATTGGTATCGCCCGCAATACAGGCGACGATCTCCGCATCACCGCATTGCACCGCGCGGGCCGCACGGCGCAGGCCGACGCCACCCGATGCGCCGCCCATGGGAATATGATCCAACCAACGGGGCGAGACGCCAAGATGTTGCATCAGGCCAACGGCGGAATCCGGTGCAAGGGTGAAGGAGGAGACGCAAAAGCCATCCACCTCATCCTTAGCGATACCGGCGACCTTGATCAATTCCGCCAAGGCCCGGCCGCAAAACCAATGCGCACTGCGCAGGGAATAGCGGCTATAGGGAATGGTCACGGGTACGCACACAGCCACGCCATCATAGTTCATACGGGAATTTTTCGACACGTTGGCCACAGCCCTTCTTAAATCCGTTACAGCCCTTTGGGATGGGTTAAAAATTCTTCGATCACTTCGAGCGGCGGCTGCACATAGTCGGACGTCCGGCTCACATGCAGGCCCGTCAGACGGCGCAGCTTCACCGCCATCTCCGTCATCTTTACCACAATGGGGATACCGTTGATGATGGGCGCGCCGTCAACATTATGATTATGTTCGCGCGCGAACAACAACATGGGGATACCGCCCCCCGGGATCAAAACGTCGCAGCCCTGGGCTACCAACGGCTTAGCCTGCTCGGCATACAGGCGCTTTACCTCTTCGAAGTTTTCATGCGAGTCAAAGCCTTCCATGATCTGCCCCGGTTCAAACGTCATGGCATGGACGCCCGTCACCCGCTCCCGCAGACCATATTTGCCGATTTGGTGATGGAACCAGGGAATAAAGCGGGGGTTGATGGTGACAATGCCGCTTTGCTGACCCAACTGACAGCTATACAGCATAGTCGCCTCACCTAGGGCCAGGACGGGAATATCCACCGCTGAACGCGCCTCATACAGGCCCGCGTCCTGAAAATGGCCGACAATGAAGGCATCATAACCATCCCGCTCCGCCTGTATGGCGTGGGCGATCATTTCACGGGCACAGCGAAATTCAACCAGGGGGTGGGCATAGCTGTCGAACGGCGTGATGCCAATAACATCAACTTCCGTACCCTCATCTACAATGTCGCCAATGTGCCGGCGCAAATGGTCCCAATAGGTCGCGCCATTTTCATAGTCGACATAGCTTTGATAACAAATTCGGATCCCGGCTTCCTTGGCTGCCATTTTGCTTTCCCCCGCTCAATTTCATGTCCCACGTTAGCACACTTTGATGCGCTAGGAATTGGCTGGTATAAGGCGACGGTAACCCTTCGTCAGTCGCCAGCGTATTTAAAGGATCAATTGTGAGAGCACCGACCTTACTGCCGATGATGGCGGCGCTCTACGGCCTTGGTCTGGCGAATATATTCATCCGCTCCTCCATGGGGGTGCTGGCCCCGGAACTCGCCACGGATCTGTCCCTGACGCCCGAAATGCTCGGCCTTATCGCATCAGGCTTCTTTTTCAGCTACGCCGTGCTGCAAATCCCCACGGGCTTGATGCTGGACCGTTTCGGCCCCCGGCTGACGGTTTGCGGATTGTTCCTGTTGACGGTAGGGGGGACCTTTATCTTTGCCCTGTCATCCTCTGGCCCCATGATGATGCTGGCCCGGCTGATGATGGGGGCTGGTTGTGCCGGAATATTTTCCGGTGCCTTTCTGGTGATCGCGCGGTTTTACCCGGCGAACCGCTTTACCACCATCGGCGCGACCCTGAACAGTTTTGCCATGCTGGGAACCTTCATGGCGACAATTCCCTTGGCCTATTTGGTCACCTCTATTGGCTGGCGGGATAGTTTTCTCGGCATCGGTGTCGTGATGACGGCGATTGCTATTCTGGCCATGGCGACCATGCGGGACCAACCCCCGGGCGTCGACGCCAAGGCCAGGCCGGAACGACAGGAAAAGCTGCGCGATGTGCTGGCCGGTTCCTGGGCCGTGATGCGTACGCCGGGGATCCTGGGTATTACCGCCGGCGGCATGGCCCTTTCGGCGGGGAATACGATCCTGGGCATCTGGGGCGGGCCGTATCTGAACGATATCCATGGCTTGAACGAGACAGAGCGGGGCAGCGTGCTGATCTTCATGGCTATTTCTGGGGTTGCGGGACATTTCCTGTTTGGCCAGGCATCCCGCGTCTTGAATACCCTGAAAGGCCTGGTCCTTGGCGGTGCCCTGGCCATTGCCGCCATTATGGGCACCCTGGCCCTGTTGCCGTCGCCAGGCCTGATTACGGTGACCGTCCTGCTCGCTCTGTTAGGTCTGGCCTGTGGCTTTCCCACCATATTGCTGGCCCATGGCCGGGCCATGGTGCCGGATCATTTGATCGGGCGGGGCCTGAGCACGGTCAATACGGGCATCATGATCTCGATCGCTTTGATGCAAATGGCGGTCGGCGGCCTGATCGGCAACGTCGCTGTGACAGCAACCGGTGGTGCCAGTGAGATGGGTTACCGGGCCGCCTTTGGTTTTATCGCCGTCATGGCCCTGGTGACATTTGCAATCTATCTGCGCGTACGGGATTGCCCGCCCCGCCCGTAAATCTTATTCCAAGGTGCGATGGCGCAATATCATGGCCAGCGTTAGGATGGCATTGGAATGTAGTTAGGATGGGAGGTTTGGGAATATGAAACCGACGACGAAGCTGCGAGATTTACTTGCCACTGACGGCCCTTTGTTAATCCCAGGTGCCTATGATGGTGCCTCGGCCCGGGTGGTCCATGCTCTCGGCCATGGGGCGGTATATTTAACCGGCTTTGGCATGGAAGCATCTTTGCTGGGCATGCCGGATATCGGCCTCGCCTCTCAGGCGGAGATTGTCACCCATGCTGGCCATATTGCCGCCGCCGTTCCCATTCCTGTTATTTCGGATGCGGATACGGGCTATGGTGGCCTGACCAATGTCCACCGCACAGTGCGGGATTTTGAACGTGCAGGGATCGCCGGCATCCATATAGAGGATCAATCCCTGCCGAAACGCTGTGGCGGCATGGCCGGGCGGGCCGTGGTGCCGGTGGGGGAAATGGTGGCCCGCCTGCGGGCTGCCCTGGCAGCGCGCCAGGACCCGGATTTTGTCATCATTGCCCGCTCTGACGCCAAGGTGGATGAAGGCATGGACGCGGTCATCGCCCGCCTGAACGCCTATTTCGCCGCCGGTGCGGATCTGGCCATGATCGCCGAACCGTTCGAGGTGACGGACCTGGCCCGCCTGTGCAAAGAACTGCATGGCCCCCTGGCCATGGTGGGAGGCGTCGGCGAATGGCCCGAAAGCATGCTGTCCCACGATGAATTCGCGGCACTTGGCGTGAAAATGGTGTTCTATGCCGTCACTGGCCTGGGCGTAGCTTTATCGGCCCAAATGGCCGTCTATGGTGATTTGTTGAACAACGGTCGCCTGGGCAGCGCAAGCACCAACGCCCTGATGTCCCTGGAAGGGTTAAGCGAGTTGATGGGTTTGTCCGAGTGGAACGCCATCGAGGCAAGCGCATTGAAGGACGGCCAATAACCAGAGCATCAGGTTCCGTTTCCCGAGCCTCTCTGGATACCCCAGTGGCCCTCTATCTCGGCAAAGGGTTTTTGTGGTCATTGCACGAATTGCAAACGCCGCACGGGCAGAGACTTCGGCACTTTGCAGGGGAAAATGCCGGGTCATAAGCCACAGTACGCAATATATCATATTAGAAATATTATTATGACCAAATTTTACATCCGATGACGTATTACTTCAAATTCAAGTAAAAACCAATCCAGATCAATACTACTCAACCCAACTTTCGAGTACCCATCGCCTATTCATAGTTTTTAAACGATTTTAGGCAAAATTATGCTTCAGAATATGGCATGGATGCGAATTTAAAATTTGCATTCTCGTTTTTGGGGCATTTATGCGCGCTGCATGGAAATTATTCCGAATTTAAATCGTGCATATAAGGTAGAATAGAAGGGTTAGAAAATGGGCGATGTAAACGATGTTAATGTCGTAAAAGAAAAATTGAGCGGGAACGTATTCTCCAACCTGAAGACCAAACCGAAAATATTGATCGGCATTTGCTCGCCGCTGGTCCTATTGGCCGGCCTGGGCGGCGTCGCCGTTTATGGCATCGATTCAATTGTTACCACCAACAAATGGGTCGGTCACACCCACGAGGTGCTGGGCGATGCAGCAGCCATCGTTGGTTCCGCCGTGGATATGGAAACCGGAATGCGCGGCTATTTGCTGGCCGGCAAGAATGAATTCCTTGACCCCTATAAGGGCGGCGAGGCGTCGACCTACCAAGGCATCACGGAACTACAACAAACTGTCAACGACAACCCGAAACAAGTCGCCCGCCTGGGTGAGGTGGAAAAAGTTCTGCGCGAATGGCAGAGCGAGGTCACGGAGCCGACCATCCAGTTGCGGCGGGAGATCGGCGATGCGCAAACCATGAACGACATGGCTGCGCTGGTCGGCGAAGCCCGGGGCAAGGTCTATTTCGACAAGTTCCGCGGCCAGATCAAAACCTTCATCGAACGGGAACAGTCGCTGCTCGATAAACGTCACGCCGATTTTGTATCCACCTTCGAGACCGTTAGGAGAACTGCCAAATCGGGCAGCACTGTTGACGTCAAACAGCTGGAGATCATGGCGGAGAACGAAAAATGGGTCGCCCATACCTACAAGGTGATCCAGCACGCCAATGCCATTGTTGCCGCTGCCGTGGATATGGAGACCGGCATGCGCGGCTATCTATTGGCAGGCCAGGACGCTTTCCTTGCCCCCTACACGTCTGGCTCCAAACGCTTCATTGAACTGACAGATAGCTTGAGCCAGACGGTCAACGACAATCCGGCCCAGGTCAAGTTATTGAAAGAAACCCAAAAGACGATCAGCGAATGGAGAGAAAAGGTTACCGAACCGGCCATCGCCCTGCGGCGCCAGATCGGCAACGCCAAAACCATGGACGATATGGCTGATCTGATCGGTGAGGCACGCGGTAAGAAGTATTTCGACGAGTTCCGCCGCTTGATGGGTGAGTTCTCGGCTGAGGAAACCGCTCTGATGGAACAGCGCCGGGCCGGCAACGTGGAAACGGTGTCCACCACCTATCTGCTAATCGCCATTTGCGTTGGCCTCGCCATCCTGATTGGTGGTGTCCTTGCCTGGATCATTGGCAATGGCATTGCCAAACCAATTGCCTCCATGACATCGGCCATGGTCAAACTGGCGGAAGGTGACCTTGAGATCGAAGTTCCCGGCACGGAACGCAAGGACGAAATTGGCGATATGGCGGGCACAGTCCAGGTCTTTAAGGACAATGCCATCAACGTCAAGCGCATGGAAGCGGACGCAGAGCACCAGCGCCTTGATGCCGAAAAGCGGATGCGAGAGGAGCGCATCCAACTTGCCGATAACTTCGAAAGCGCGGTCATGGGCATTGTACAATCGGTTGGCGACTCGGCGACAAGCATGAGCTCATCAGCCGAGGAAATGCGCGGCATCGCCGATCAGACCTCTGAACGATCCGCCACCGTTACCACCGCCTCCATTCAGGCCAGTGCCAATGTGCAATCGGTGGCAACCGCGACCGAGGAAATGTCGGCGACGGTTCAGGAAATATCCCGTCAGGTCAGTCAATCCTCTGACATTTCCAACACCGCTGTGGCGGAATCCCAGAGCGCGACGGAACAAGTCCAAGGCTTGGTGGAAGCTTCACAGAAGATCGGCGAAGTGGTTGGCCTCATCAACGACATCGCCAATCAGACCAACTTGCTGGCCCTGAACGCCACGATCGAGGCGGCACGGGCGGGTGATGCGGGCAAGGGCTTTGCCGTGGTCGCCTCTGAAGTGAAAAACCTGGCCGCGCAGACAGCGAAAGCGACGGAGGAAATCTCTGGTCAGATCGCAGAAATCCAGACCGCGACTGGTTCTGCCGTGACCGCTATCGAAGGTATCTCGCAGACCATCAGTCAAATCAGCGAGATCGGCAATTCAATCTCTGCCGCTGTCGAGGAACAGGGTGCCTCAACGCAGGAGATTAGCCGAAATGTGCAGGAGGCCGCGCAGGGCACCGAAGAGGTCAACTCCAACATGGGCGAAGTAAATCGCGGTGCCCAGGAAACCGGTTCGGCGGCCAGCCAGGTACTGGAAGCAACCAATGGTCTCAGCAAGCAGGCGACCAGCTTGAAAGATGAAGTGGATAAGTTCCTGAATTCCGTCAGGGCCGCATAATCCCCTGGGCCGGGGTTTTCCCGGCCCATCATAACGGTGCCTTTCTGAAAGGTGCCAAGTTGGAAAGGTCTGGTTCCCCTCCGGATCGATCCATCAAAAACCACGCGCTTCGGTCAAGAAATTGGCCGGGGCGTTTGGCATTCTAGTTGCGAGTTCGACTTTGACCGAAGGCGGTCCAGCAGGCCATAATTCCATTCTCAGATTGACAGCGGCCATCGGCAATATTGCGTCTGTCACAAAAAGTCATTTTGCGAGGAACGACATGAGCCTGCCAACCCGAGTCTTGATCGCCAACCGTGGCGAAATCGCCATCCGCATTGCGAAAGCCGCCAAGGCGTTGGGCATCGAATCCGTTTCGATCCATGCGCCGGTGGACGCATTGTCCCTGCACACGCGGCTGACAACCCATACCCATGTCATCGGCGAGACCAACCAACAAGATGCCGTTGCCGCCTATCTAGATGGTGCCGCGATCATCAAGATCGCCAAGGAAATGCAGTGCGATTGCATTCACCCCGGCTATGGCTTCCTGTCCGAAAATGCCAATTTCGCGACCATGTGCGCGGTTGAGAGCATCGCCTTTATCGGGCCGTCCCCATCGGCACTGCAATTATTCGGCGATAAGGTCACGGCGCGCGCATTGGCGCAGTCCTGTGGCATTCCCATTGTCGCTGGCAGCACCACGGCGGTCGCCTCCGGCGATGAAGCACGCGAGATTGCCCACGGCATTGGTTATCCGGTGATGCTAAAGGCCGCTGCAGGCGGTGGCGGGCGGGGCATGCGCGCGGTACAAAACGAGGATGAGTTGGGCGAAGCCTATCAGCGCTGCGAAAGCGAAGCCGCCGCCGCCTTTGGTGATGGCTCCATATTCATCGAAAAGCTGATCGAACGGCCCCGCCATATCGAAGTGCAGATCCTGGCTGATGGCAAGGGTCAGACTGTTCATCTGCATGAACGGGATTGCTCGGTGCAGATCCGCAATCAAAAAGTCGTTGAGATCGCCCCGGCGGCGGGTCTTGACCCAACGCTGCGGCAAAACATGCTTGATGATGCGATCAAGCTGGCCAAGGCGGCGGATTACGTCAACGCCGGCACGGTCGAGTTCCTGGTGACACCCGAATGCGGGGATTACTATTTCATTGAATGCAATCCCCGCATCCAGGTGGAACACACAGTGACGGAGCAGGTCACAGGTATCGACCTGGTGGAAGCGCAATTCCACATCGCGGGCGGCGCGTCGTTGGACCAGTTGGGCCTGGGGGATCAAGCGGCGGTTGGCCTGCCCAGGGGTTATGCCGTACAAGTCCGGGTCGTCGCCCAGGGTGCGGGCACCATTTCGGGCTATAAGGAGCCGTCGGGCCCCGGCATTCGCGTCGACGCCTGCGGCTATCTGGGCTACACACCGCCCAGTCAATTTGATCCGTTGCTGGCAAAGCTCATATGTACATCCAGTTCCCGTGGCAGCCTGCCCGCCTCTGTCGAACGCACCCTCGCCGCCCTGGATGAATTCCATATCGGTGGACTGCCCACCAACCTCGCCCAGTTAAGGGCCATATTGGAAAAACCAGAAGTGCGCGACGGCGATGCCAGAACCTCTTTGATGGCGGAAAATCCGGAACTATCCAATATCATCCAGCAACAAGGGGCGGCAGAGGCGGTTGATTTTCTGGAACAACAGGCAGCCACCCTTATCACTCCAGGTGGGGGGCGGATCAACGCTCAGTTTGAATCTAGTTTGCCGCCATTGGACATCGCCGGCAACGCGACAGCGCTGGAATGCCCCATGGCCGGCAGCATTTTGGAGATATCTCTGGTCGAAGGCAGCCGCGTCAAGGCTGGCGATACCCTGCTCGTGATCAGTGCCATGAAGATGGAAGCCGCTGTTGCCGCCCCATGCTCGGGCACGGTCACGGCGGTCCAATCCGTCCATGTCGGCGACAATGTCATGGCGGGCCAGGTCGTCGCCGGGATCACGCCGGATGCGGGCGATGCGGAACGGGACCTGGCCGAACGAGACGTCAACGAGACCTGGACCCCGGTGCTGGAAGAAGTCGAAGCCCTGCAAAATCTGGCGCACGCGCGCCTGGCACCCGGGTCCGATGATCCAGGCGTGGTCCGACAGCGGTCCCGGGACAAATTGAACTGTCGGGAGCGGATCAGCCTGCTGTTGGATGACGATACGTTTCGGGAGGTGGGCAGTCTGGCAGGCTTCGCCACTTATGACGAGTATGGCGATGTTGCCGCTTTTACGCCGGCCAATCATGTCGGCGGATGGGGTAAGATTGCCGGGCGTACGGCTATTGTCTGCGCCGATGACTTTACCTCACGCGGGGGACATGCCGATGGCGCCATCGGTTCCAAAAGCCGTCATCTGGACGGTCTTGCCTTGGAGATGCTGGCACCGTCGATCAGGCTGCTTGACGGCTCATCAGGCGGCGGCAGTGTCGCCACAATGGTGCCGCAACAACAACAATCCGGTGACAGCGATGCCAAAGAAAGCGCCGGTGCGATCAAGGCCGGGCGGCCAAGGGTCACAGGCGGCGGCGGGTCATTCCTGCCGGGGGAGTTGGGCAGCAGTCTTTATACAGAGCAGCTATCCACGATCCCCGTGATCAATATGCTGCTGGGCAGTGTCGTGGGTATCGGCGCGGCGAAAGCGGTCCTAGGCCATTTTTCGGTCATGGTACGGGATATCTCGCAACTGTTCGTCGCCGGCCCACCCGTTGTCAGCCATGCCATGGGTTACGACATCAGCAAGGAAGAACTTGGTGATTGGCGCATCCACTGCACCAACGGTTCCGTCGACAATCTGGCGGAGAGCGAGGAAGACGCCGTTGCCCAGACCCGTCGCTTTCTCTCTTACCTGCCGTCCAGCGCTTATGAAGCGCCGTCGGTGTTGCCGCCGAACCCGGACGATCCAACAGACCGCCGGGAAGAGGAGCTGTTCACGCTGATCCCACGCAGCCGCACCTCCACCTTCGACATGCGCAAGGCTATTCGATTGATGGCCGATAAAGAGTCGTTTTTCGAAATCGGCTCCCTCTGGGGCACGGATCAAATCACCGGCTTTGTCCGCTTCAACGGCCATCCCCTGGGCGTCATCGCCTCGGACAGCCGGCACGTCAACGGCGGTGCCCTGACAGCGGATGGCTGCGATAAGCTGCGACGTCATATTGACCTGTGCGATACTTTCCATATCCCGCTTTTGAATCTGGTCGACAACCCGGGCTTCGCGGTTGGCCTGGAGCACGAAATCGCCGGCACCATTCGCAAGGGCGGTGAATGGATGGTCGCCTTCGCACAAATCAAGGTGCCGATTTTTACCGTCATCGCCAGGCGCAGCTTTGGCGTCGCGGGCAATAACTATGCCACGCCCAAGGCGACGCCGTCGGTCCGGGTCGCATGGCCCGCAGCGGACACCGGCGGCATCCCGCCCGAAGGTGGTATCGAAGCGGCCTACAAACGGCAATTGGCGGAAGCTGAAGACCCCATTGCCCTGCGTGCAGAAATCAACGCCCGCATCGAAAGCGCGCGCGGGCCGATTGGCCCCCTCAATCATTTCCAGATCGAGGAAATGATCGACCCCAGGGATACCCGCAAACTGGTCTGCGAATGGGTCGAAACCGCCTACGAGATCGTCTCCAAACCGGGACGCCTGGAGCCGCGCGCATTACAATTCAGGCCTTGAACATTTTGGCCCTGAACGGAGCACCGAAAATGCGCGGCAACGCTATTTGTCGCGTCCGGGTTTTAAAAACTGCATGAACTCGACCACCGTTCCATCGGGGTCGTCGACGCAGAAGACCAGTTGTCGGGTTCCGCCCATGACGATCTCCAGCGGCGCGCTGTAAGGCGCGTGGCCAGCTGCCGCCAGTTTATCATGCAATTCCTGGCAATCCCTGACTTTCAAACACAGGCGGCCAAAGCCGATACGGGCCAGATCGCCCTTTGCAACACGTTCGCTTTCCGGTCGCTTCCATTCGATCAGGTCGAGCCGCGTTGCCCTCGGGTCGTCCGACAAGGCCATCAATACGGCACGGGCATCGCAATCTTCGGGCATCCGCAGGATCGGCGGCAAGCCGATTTCGGCAAAGCCTTGCTGGTCCGAACCGAAATCATTGACGACACTGAAGCCGATCAACTCGTAGAACATAACCGATCGGTCGAGGTCGCTGCAGTTCAAGTTAACATGAAAGATTTGTAGGCTGTTGCGGTCCATTCCAGTCCCTCATCATCGCTCCGTAGCCATTCTTCATTGGCCGAATAGAATTTTAACATTGGAATTATGATGACAGTTAACTAATTAGCCCACATTATTCATGATCGCGATCAGCTTTGATCTGAGCACACGGCTTCAGCCGGATCAACGGCGGTTTTCAGCGGCTAATTTTTAGAGGTGTTAGGGATTGACGTTCGGGGTTCATTCGGC
>Ga0233439_10003948_pt1 | contig 14855 bp, 13 predicted proteins | sample SI_123_September_6_FD_182713 | JGI IMG/M metagenome (GOLD analysis project Ga0233439, IMG submission 182713) | Seawater microbial communities from Saanich Inlet, British Columbia, Canada - SI_123_September2016_100_MG | ecosystem: Environmental > Aquatic > Marine > Inlet | place: Canada: British... | reverse complement strand
ATCCCTCTCGCTGGCGAGCTAATATTCATGGTCGGAACCAGCGCAATCGAACTAGCCATGAGCGGTGGCGAAGACTATGAACTCGCGTTTACGGCTTCGGAATCCGTATTCGAAAATATCCCAGAAGAAATCAAAAGCAAGATTGCTGTCGTTGGTAAAGTAACGAGCGACAATCTAGTTGGTGGCAAGGTAATAGTGATCGACGAGCATGGCGACGAATATGAGCCGATTCGAAGAAGTTGGGACCATCTGAATGGTCGGTAACGCTTCGAACTCGGGTAACTCGGGCGCTATGACAGGTCCAAGCCCTGCCCTGCTGTTAATTTCCGACTCAGAATCGGAAACAGTCAGAATCGGCAAAGCTATCGGCATTGCCCTTCGCACCGGCGACACAGTTCTACTTTCCGGAGATCTAGGAGCTGGCAAGACTAGACTCGTACACGGCATGGCAGACGGCATCGAAAGTCCTATTCCGGCTCGAAGCCCCACGTTCGTGATCGTCAATGAATACCCGGGGCGAGTACACCTCAGTCACTGCGATCTTTATAGGCTCGGCTCGATGGAAGAAGTTGAAGAACTCGCTCTGGAAGAACGTCTACCAACAGGTGCTCTGGTTATCGAATGGCCTGAAGTGGGTGCGAAAGTACTTCCAGAAGATGTTTTATTTCTAAAGCTGGAGAATGGTGATCACGATGATCAGCGTTCCATCATGTTCATGCCCACAGGTCCTCGTTCTGCTGGCTTGCTGAGCCGTTCTGCGGCAGTTTACGAATCGCTCGATGCGGCAGTTGGTTTAGTCCATCCTTCGGCACCTGCGGCACCAGAAAATTCAGATAGTTCAGGCAACGAAAACAATTGATATTAGTAGCTATCGATACATCGACCCGGTTCGCCAGCGTCGGTGTCGTAGACGACGCCTGTAACCGTGCAACACGAAGTTGGCGGTCGAACCAAAACCACGGTCGCGAGCTAATGCCAGCGATTGTCGATTCACTCGCTGAGCTTTCGCTAAAAGCAACCGATATCACTCACGTTGCAGTTGCCACGGGCCCGGGTGGATTCAGCGCTGTGCGAGTTGGCATCAGTGCAGCTCTTGGACTAGCCGTGAGCAGGCAACTACCAGTTCTCGGCATTCCGACTCACAGCGTGGAAGTAGAGCCGTTTGCCGCCGATATTACGGATCAATCGCCGGTTTACTCGCTTATTCCAGCTGGTCGAAACGAAATTTCGTGGACGCGACATACTTCTAATTCTGGTTCTGGCGAACCCACAATCGGAATTGCAGCCCCAGACGAATTGGCGGCCCAACTCGAAGCGAACGCTTTCGTTTGCGGTGAAGCATGCGATCTTATGGCTGGCTTGATCGATCAATCTCGATTCCGAGGTAAAGCCGCTCCCACTCGCGATGCGAGTTCAATTCTCGATATCGCTGTAAGAGAATTCGATGCGGGAAATTCGACTCCTTACGAGGAACTTCGGCCTATCTACGCTCGCCCACCTTCTATCAGCAAACCAAAACCAGCTAAATAGAAGAATTTACTTGGTTGGAAGCCCAACTTTCGATTTTTCACTGCACAATGAATACAAACGTATTTTGAAGATTCCTTTAGGGAGAAGTAATGACAATGGAGCGAACACTCGTACTGGTAAAGCCTGATGGCGTACAGCGTGGACTTGCCGGTGAGATTATCGGACGACTCGAACGCACTGGCTTGCAGATCGTCGGCATGAAGCTGATGCAGATTTCAGACGAACTTGCCAGCACTCACTACGGCGAGCACGAGGGCAAACCCTTCTACGCAGGACTTGTTGGCTTCATCACATCGTCCCCTGTCGTTGCGATCTGCCTTGAGGGCCCGAGCGCAATCTCGACCACTCGCAAGCTAATGGGTGCAACGAACCCAGCCGATTCTGACCCGGGTACTATCCGAGGTGACTTCGGTGTCGACATGGGTCGAAACCTGATCCACGGATCAGCAAACGAAGATGACGCAGCTCGAGAAGTAGCTCTCTTCTTCAACGATTCTGAACTGACTTCTTACGACCGAGCTACACAGCCCTGGATCGTAGAGTAAGTACTTCTTCTTCTACATGAAGTAAGTTTCTCGCCCCGGCTATTAGGTCGGGGCGAGTTCGTTAAGCGCGTAAGGAATGACAACCAATTGGGACCATCTCAAAGTGTCATCCTGAGGCTCTCGAAGGACGGCAATTCCACTCGACATAGGCTAAATCGAACTACGAAGACAGCCTGACATGCGAGGTCCTGAATCAAGTTCAGGATGACAGAGAGGCGGCAGTTGTGCCGACAAGGTGAAAAAGACTACTGAACTCGGACAATTTCTGTGGCGCGAGCCCAGAGGTCTTCGAGTCCGTAATGCTCTCGCTGGTCACGAGTGAACAGGTGAATCACAACACCCGTGAAGTCGATCAAAAGCCAGCCGCCCTTACCCGAGCCCTCTCGGTGGGTAACGTGGACGCCCATCTTGCGGGAACGTCGGCTGATATCTTCCGCCATCGATTCGAGGTGACGGTCGGTCTCACCACTGATAATCACGAAGTAGTCAGCAAAACTGCTGATGCCCTCAGTCTCGAGCAATACGATGTCGGATCCGAGTTTTTCGGACGCCTCATCAACCGCAGCTCGGGCGAGTTCTTCGTTGGTGGCTACTATCTTTGTTTTTGTCGTGTCTTCCATTGTTAAGAATTATAGACGCAACATTGGTGTTTCTAACTCACCAATTCTGCACAATTCGTTTAACGCAGGTTTAGCAGTTTTTCCAGAATGGTTTGGTATTCTGGAGTGATGGCGCAAGTTCAAAATAAGAAAAAACGAGCCGTTGTGGCAATGAGCGGTGGTGTCGATTCATCAGTCGCAGCCGCCTTGCTCGCCCGAGATGGCTACGAAGTCGTTGGTGTAACCATGCGACTTTTCAACGCGCCGAACGAGCAAGTGGCCCGCTTAAACAAGTCGTGCTGCTCGCTTGAAGATGTCGAAGACGCTCGAGATGTTTGCCGAAAAATCGGTGCCAAGCACTACTTCCTGAACTTCGAAGAAGAGTTTCAGAAGCACGTTGTCGACTATTTCGTTAGCGAGTACGAGCGTGGGCGAACTCCGCACCCATGTTTAGCCTGTAACGATCGTCTAAAGTTCGAATTTCTCATCCGTCGAGCCGAGCTCATGGATGCCGATATTGTGGCAACAGGTCACTACGCTCGAATCCACGAACATGAAGGCGAATATAGCCTCCTCGCTGGTATCGATCCGCTCAAAGATCAGTCGTATGTGTTGTACACATTGAATCAGGAACAGCTCTCAAAACTGTCTCTGCCGATCGGCGATTATTCAAAGGATCAGATTCGAGAGGTTGCACGTGAACTCGGCCTTTCGATTGCCGATAAACCCGACTCTCAGGACATCTGCTTTATTCCAGATGGCGACTACAACCGCTTCATCGAGCCTCGCCTAAAGCGTAAAGTCACTGGCACCATCATCGACATCGAAGGTTCCGTTCTTGGCGAGCATGACGGTATTCACGGATTTACGATCGGACAGCGAAAACGCATTCCGATCGTCAACAGCACGCCGCGCCCAATGTATGTCACCGACATCAACGCTGATTCGGGGGAAGTAACGGTTGGCCCCGCAGAGAACCTGATGAAGACTCGCTTGTACGCTTCTGGCGTCAATTGGATAGCAGGCTCCGGTCCCACCGAGCCATTCGAAGCTGAGGCACGTATTCGATACAACGGTAAGAACTCACCTGCGAAGGTTACTGCGCTGTCGAACGGCGCCGAGATCGAGTTCACTCAGCCGGTTCGAGCAATCACTCCTGGTCAAGCAGTCGTCTTCTATAAAGATGACGTTGTACTTGGTGGCGGCCTGATCGAAACGTCGCTCCCTGAGTTATCTTCGGCTACCGCTGGTGAAACCAGTGAGAATGCCGACACGCCTGCCATTTCGGTCTGACTTTTCCCACGGTAACGATATGCTTCGGGTTCTGTCGCCAGCCGATTAGTTCGATGGCGTAGACATTCACGTGGCTTCGTTTTTTGAGTTTACCGGGATTAGCTGTTGCCGAAATCTGTCCGCACCCTTCCTGATTTTTCTGTCGAGACAGAAATCGCTTCAGGCGCACGTTTACTGATCGCTGGGGTAGATGAAGTCGGACGTGGAACACTCGCTGGCCCGGTAGTTGCTGGAGCAGCGATTCTTCCCGGACCGGTGCCATCTGAGTACGCCAAGATAGTGAATGACAGTAAAAAACTGTCGGCTGACCAACGACAACGTTCGTACACATGGCTCATCGATTGGTGTTTGAGCTACGGGGTTGGCGCCTGCACCGCTGATGAGATCGACGCAATGGGAATTGTTCCAGCGACGAAACTTGCGATGTCACGAGCGATCGCTGAGCTAGAACCTCAGCCCGATCATCTAATTATCGATGCAGTCGAGCTAAGCTCTGTTGCGATTCCTCAGACTGCGATCATCCGAGCTGACTCACGAAGCCAAAGTGTCGCTGCCGCGTCGATCATCGCCAAAGTGACCCGTGACAAGCTCATGGCCAATGTCTTTGACACCGAATATCCCGGTTACGGGTTTGCCGCTCACAAGGGGTACGGAACCGCATTTCATATGAACGCTCTCAAAGAATTGGGAGCTTCACCGATCCACAGACGCAGCTTCAAGCCAGTCAAGGACGTTCTGGGCAGATAACGTCCTGCAAGAGCCTCTCCGTTTGATTTACGTTTGATTTATTTCGAATGAGCAAGGTGAACTATTGAGTAATTCCAGTGGGAAACTGAATTTACCTCACGGAACTGGCCGTGCCGGCGAAGCCGCTGCCCGTTCTTTTGTCTCTATCGAACTCGGCCTAGATATTGCCCAATGCAATTTCCGCACGCGTGAAGGCGAAATCGACATAATTGCGAAATCCGGCGTCGAATACATCTTTTTCGAGGTGAAAACCCGAACCAACAAAAAGTTCGGATCTGGAGTCGAGCAGATATCCGCCCGGAAAGCGCTACGCCTACAAACTACAGGACAGCGATATCTGGAACAGATCGGTGCCGAGAATGCTGACTGGCGGATCGACTTACTTAGCGTGGAGATGGATAAAACTGGACGTGTGCAGAAAGTAACTCACGTCGAGAATGCAATTGAAGAACAAAGCTAACACCCAATAGTCGAGTATACTCGACTATTGACGTTGCAAAGCCCAATGGTGCTTTAGAACATCACCATTGGGTTCACTGGCGATCCAGTAACCGTAGGCATCTTCAACGGCAGGATCGAGATCATAAACTCCCACTTCCCACGCTTCTTGCACTCTTCGGCCAGATCATCCAGCCAGGCGTTGTCGAGTATCCACAGACCTAATCCGACTATTCCAACCTGATGAACTGGGTTTGAGAAGCGTTCGTATGGGTTTGGACCGACATCATTTCCAGTATCAGATCCCATTACTGCCACTCCCCTCTCGTGCAGCAGAGGCAGTATGTCGGGAGATGGCCCCGAAGAACCGCCCACGTTCACGTCTACTGGTCCTGTTACTTCTCGTTGGCCTAATTGCCCTGTACGAAGCAATAGCACATCGCCCTGCTCTACTTTCACCCCGTGCTCACGTTCAGCGGCTTCGATATCAGCACGCCCAACGCCGTCTCCACGTTCGATGTAGTCAACTCCTCTCAGTAGAGGAGCGTCAACGAGTACACCTTTTGTGATAATTCCGCCGGTAGCGGCCATCACATCGAACTCAGTAGCGCCATCTTGAACTGACACAACGCTCGACGGTCGGCCGTTGTACGTTTCGCCGTCCCAGAAGAAGTGAGCGAGACTATCGATGTGGGTAACAGTGTGACCATGGAAAATCAGACCAAAGTAGTCCATCGCTACTTGCCGATCGACGCCTTCTCCCTTTCGATAGCGATCTCCAGCGGTAACCATGAAGTGCTGCGGAGGCTTTGGAACGTCTACAGATGCAACAAAGTCGATCGGGCGAGCACAGCTCACGGTCACTCCTTCTGAAACCAAACTCAGAGCCTGTAGTGTTTTTTCACTCGAAAGATGGTTCAGCGTGCCTTTTTGATCGTCTTTACCCCACCTGTCCCAGTTGTTGAGATCAGACTTCAACCATTTCAGCAGATCATCTTGAGAAGGCCAGTTGACGGTCATTGAGCAATTACTCCTGAACTTGAACGTGGATAATGCGTACGTAGAAGACGCAAGGCGCAGGTTATAGGAATACTCAAACTGCTGATCGAGTAGCAATGCCAGGTCTAGGACAGATCATGACTTTCCAAGACTAATCCGAATCGCAACTAGCACGTCGTACTGCCGATTACCAGTATAGTCGAGCTAACTGAATCAACTTGCTCAGACTGCTAATCCAGCAACAGAAGTCTCTAGCGCAAGTTATCTAGTACTTGGGTCAACATCCGGTGTTGTTCGTTTGCATATCCCTCTTAAAACCAATGCCCACTCGCGGTTTATGAAGGCAATTTGCTGTCGCCAAAATGGTCCAGAAACCGCCTTCTCCTCGGCTGCGATCATGACGGTTTACGCGACTTTCATTCAGGCCGTATTCCCCAGAGCCACCCCGTCATAGATTCAGCAGGTATGAGTGATTTCGGTTCTAGGCAACCCAGCATCCCACACGGTTCCGAGTAAACTCGAGAAACACTCAATCAGAGTAATCAATACGGTTTCAATCGTCGTAATCAGTCGTGAGTTTCGTTGACTGCGATATACGCCGACGCTAGCATTCACTAGTCAACCTAAGGTTGGGTGAAGCCGGAACGATTTCGAAATGTGAAAGTAACCGGCATTCGCAGTTACCAACTTTTAATACAGACCTTCCTTTCGCAACTTGAATTGCTGCAAACGGGAGGTTTTTTTGCGGAGATATCTAAATGGAATCGATCTTGCTTGCAATTGCAGCAGGAGTCGTCGGCCTAGTAGCCGCCGGCCTACTCGCCATGCGAGTGCTGAAGCAATCCCAAGGCAACGATGAAGTTCGAGCTATTGGTGATCTAATTCAGGAAGGATCATCAGCGTTCATACGTAAGGAATATTCAATCCTTGCCGTGTTCGTTGCGATCATATTTGTGATCCTGGCACTGTTCATCGACTACAACATCCTCGACAACGACAAAATTGCCTCACTTAGTGAAGGTGGCGCCATGACCTCTGAAGGTCCATGGACAGCTATCGCGTACATTTTTGGTGCAATTGGTTCTGCTCTTGCAGGATTCATCGGTATGAGCATCGCTGTTCGAGGTAACACCCGAACCGCTACTGCTGCACAGACGGGTCTTAACAAAGCACTACAGGTTGCGTTCAGCACCGGCGCAGTAATGGGACTCACAGTTGTCGGAATCGGCATCATCGGTGTGTCAGCACTATGGTTGCTCTTCGAAAACCCTAACGTAATCGCTGGTTTCGGTTTCGGAGCATCGTCAATCGCACTGTTCGCACGTGTGGGTGGCGGTATCTTCACCAAAGCCGCCGACGTTGGAGCTGACCTTGTAGGTAAGGTCGAGGCTGGTCTTGATGAAGACGACCCTCGCAACCCTGCTGTTATTGCCGACAACGTTGGTGACAACGTTGGTGACGTAGCTGGCATGGGTGCCGACCTCTTCGAATCGTACGTTGGTTCTATCATCGCTACGATCTCGCTGGCCTTCTTCGCAGTAAGCGCAACTGGTGTTGTGACTGCCGAGACGTTCCAGGTCGACGCATCTAAGGCAGTTTTGCCACTGGTTATCGCCGGTATCGGAATCCTTTCTTCGATCGTCGGTATGTTCCTCGTTCGTACTGGCGATGACGCCGATATGGGCAAACTACTCTGGACTCTCCGTTACGGAATTTTCGGAGCTGGAATCCTTTCCCTCATCGGAACGGGTATCTACATCAACATGAACGACAACCTCAGCTTCGATCTCTTCTGGGTCGTAGTCACCGGTATCGTCGTTGGTCAGGTGATCGGAACTTCAACCGAATGGTTCACCTCTTACGAAGGTCTCAAGATCTTCGGTAAGGAATTCAACCCAGTGAAGTGGATCGCTCAGCAATCTGAGACGGGTCACCCTTCAACGATCATCGCTGGTCTATCGGTTGGTCTCTACAGCACGGTTATCCCTGCGATTGCGATCGTAGTTGGTATCTTCGTTGCAAACGAACTTGCTGGTCTCTACGGAATTGGTCTCGCTGCAGTTGGAATGCTATCCACTCTGGGTATCACTCTTGCTACTGACGCTTACGGTCCTGTGGCCGACAACGCTGGTGGTATTGCCGAGCAGGCTCACCTCGACCCTGAAGTTCGAGAGCGCACAGACGCTCTAGACGCACTTGGAAACACAACTGCGGCTACAGGTAAGGGTTTCGCCATCGGATCGGCCGTGCTTACGGCTCTGGCCCTTCTAGTGGCATACGCTTTCGCAACTGGTATCACCGAACTCGACCTGCTAAACCCTAGGGTTCTGATGGGGACGATCATCGGTGGTCTACTGCCGTTCGTGTTCTCAGGTCTGACAATGCAGGCTGTTGGTACAGCTGCGGCTGAAATGATCGAAGAAGTTCGACGTCAGTTCCGAGAGATCCCTGGACTTCGAGAAGGTAAAGAAGGCGTGAAGCCCGATGCCGCTCGAGCAGTTGCTATCAGCACTGAAGGTTCTCTCAAGGCAATGATCGTTCCTGGCCTCATCGCTATCGTCGCTCCAATCGCTATTGGTGCGTTGATGGGTGCAGCTGCTCTTGGTGGCATGCTCGCCGGTTCGATCGTCTCTGGATTTCTGCTGGCCATCTTCATGGCTAACGCTGGTGGTGCATGGGACAACGCTAAGAAATTCGTTGAACTCGGGAACTTCGGTGGTAAGGGTTCAGACACCCACGCTGCTGCTGTGACCGGTGACACAGTTGGTGACCCCTTCAAGGACACCTCTGGTCCTGCGATCAACATCCTTCTCAAGCTCATGGCTATCGTTTCGCTGATCTTCGGCCCTCTATTCGTATAGAGATCCGCTCAGAAGCTTTCGAAAGCTCTAATAGCTAAATAGAAACGCCCGAGTCGTAATTGACTCGGGCGTTTCTGCGTTCAGATGGAATTCGCTGCGGTATTCAGCGAGCGAGCAGAGTTAGCGAACGTAGCGGTTGTTGGCTTTCTCGTGACCGATCGTGGTCGATTGACCATGGCCCGGAAGCACGATTGTCTCGTCAGGGAGAGCGAACAATATATTTTTGATACTCGCTATCTCCTGGTGCTCGTCGCCGTCGGAGAGATCAAATCTGCCGATTGTCTCTCGAAATAACGTGTCGCCAGTGAACACATACCCCTCAACGACAAACGAACTGCTGCCTTGAGTATGCCCAGGAGTTGATAGCACTTCTATCTGGAAGCCAGCGCATTCGACGACAGCACCGTGCTCTAACGCATGAGACGGCACAGGAGGTTCCTGGAAGTCGCCAAGCATGTTCTTCAACCATCCGAGCTGTTCAGCAGCGGCCATGACGTCTCCAGCACCGATCATGAACTTGCTGCCGTACCGATCAGCCAATGCTGCCGCAGCGCCTGTGTGATCTGCATGTGCGTGAGTAGAAAGAATGCAGCTTGGTGCCAGTTGCTTCGAATCGAGAAATTCGATGATTTTGGCCGGCTCACTTCCGGGATCGATCGCAACACAATCGGAAACACCCGGTGTGTAGAGCACGTAACAGTTGGTAGCGAGCACCCCGACCTGCACTACATCAATCTTCGCCATTAGTTACACAAACCCCACCTAGAGTTGAGTTGAAATCCAATCGGCAATCGTTCGGAAATACAACATCGAGACTATTCCCCCAGCCACCAAGTACGGACCGTAGGGTATCAGCACCCGATTGAAACCAAATATGCGTGCTGCGTAGACGATTAGGGCGACAAATCCACCAATCAATACTCCTAGATACAACCCGAGAAGTAGTGGTGCCAAACCTAAGATCGCTCCCAACGCCGCCGACAGTTTCACGTCGCCCCAACCCATTACTGGCCTGTTCAAGCGATCGCCTATCCATGCGAACGGGTAGAACACAGCGTAACCAGCTGCTGCGCCGGCTAATCCCTGCCACCACTCTCGATCTGGGATGAAGAACGAGACGAGAAGCCCTACTACGAGTACCGGTAGTACAAGTACGTCAGGCAGGTAGGTCGTTTCAAAATCGATGAACGACAGTGCGATAAGAACCGCTATCAGGATTAGTGAGATTGCGAATAGCCAAGTAGGGTCCGATATTCGGTACCAGGCGATGCCAAACAACGCGGCAGATGTGAGTTCAACCAGCGGGTATCGAGACCAGTGATTCGGAAACGGGACTCTTGAGTTCTTCATCGCCCCGTACGCAGATAGAAACGGCAGCCATTCCCAGTACTTGATCGAACGCGGGCGAGCGCCTTGAGCCGTTACCCCGTCGACATAGTCGTGAGGAGGGGAGCGATCGACGATGACGTTGAGTACGCCACCGACGAATAATCCGAGTATTGCGAGGAGTCCGGGTTCCATATGCTTCTCATCTTGAGGCAGTTAATGACTTCAAGTGTGGAGCATTTTCACTCTAAGAACGTGAGTGCCAGTCACACCGCTTTAGGTGATTATTGCTGACAAGCGAAGGGACACAGCACCACTGCAGCCGAGGCACCCAGAGTCGACTCAGTCCATACTCGACTATACAAAATAAATCCCTGACTGATAGATGTAGCGCCAGTACGCAGGCTTACAACTTCGGCATTACTTCTTGCTTGAGTAGTCCCATAGATTCCTTCCAGAATCCTTCAGGTTCCCACTCATGACCCATCGCCATCAGCGTGCCAAACCCACCTACACCCTCATCGAGAGCAGCGAGTTTTTCAGCCACTTCTTCAGGCGAACCAACAATGAAGATGTTGTCGACCAAGTATTCGACCGTCACGTCTGAATCCGGCATATTCGGATCAATCTTAAGAAGTCCCATCATCTTCGAACGAGGTAGGAGCTTCAGGAAATAGCCTTCCATATCTCGTGCCAAAGTCCCCGTCAGAGCCTGTTTACGAGCTTCAGCACTGGAATCGGCAACCATCACTTCTCGAGCGATTCGCCAGTTCGAACGATCTGCAGTCTTCCCAGCGTTCGTTGCCCCCGCTTCTACTGCAGACCAGTGGGAAACCAACATCTGTTCAGGAACGAAGTTGATGCTCATAGGCAGCCAACCCCGTTCTCCTGCCATAGTCAGCGTTTCTGACTTAGGAGAGACGCCAGCAACTCCAATTGGCGGGTGAGGATCTTGAAACGGCTTGAGATGCATTCTCAGTGCAATATCGTCTTCGGGTTCGGGGATATTGAAATCCCACCATTTACTCTTGTAGTTCCCCGGTTTCGGGTCTTTCCACAGTTGGAGAACAAGATCGACAGCCTGACGAGTCATCTCTCGGTTGTCGCCAGAGCGAGGATCAAACCCGTTCACGTGAAGATCGCCCGGAAAGCCTCCCGAGCCAACTCCCCAGTTGATTCTCCCGCGTGCCATCTGGTCGAGCTGGGCGATCCGGTGCGCAATGTAGAACGGATTGTGGTTGGGCATGCACGTAACGCCGGTACCCAGTCGAATCTGGGAAGTAACGCCAAGCGCTTGTGCAATCAGAAGATCCGGAGCCGGAATGTTTTCCCACTCAGCCGTGTAGTGCTCGCCTATCCACGCCTCGGAATACCCAAGTTCATCGAGATACACCAGCTGTTTGAGATCAGCTTCAAGCGTATCGGCGTGATTTGCACCAGGTGGGTGCAAGGGCATTGTGAAGAAGCCCAGTTCCATTCCAGCCTCCGAATATTTAGTCTCGATCTAATGTGACCACAGAGAAGTTCGGGGCATCCTACAACGAATAACCAGTTAAAACCGGAACACCACAAGAAAATATTGAAAACCGACGAAACTAGTCGTCAGTGCGCTTGGCTTGCTCTTGAAGCTTGAACAAAGCGTTGATCGCCTCAAGCGGAGTCAAGTTGGCGACATCTAGCTCTTTCAACTCTTCGAGAGTCTCATTGCTTGCCTGTTGATCGCCAAACGGCATTTGCAGTTGATACCCGGCCGGTTTGGAGCTTGATTTCGAGCCATTTTCCAGTTCATCAAGCAAATCCCACGCTCGACTCACCACAGCGCCGGGCATTCCTGCCAAACGAGCAACGTGAACTCCGTACGATCGATCGGCTCCACCTGGAACGATCTGATGCAGGAACACCACTTCCCCAGCTTCTTCAGCCACCGCCACACGCGAGTTGTGAGCACGCGGCAGTAAGTCCGCCAGCTGAGTCATCTCGTGATAGTGAGTGGCGAACAGCGTTTTGCAGCCCAATTTTGGTGAGTTGTGAATATGCTCTGCGACTGATCGAGCAATGGCCAATCCATCGTAAGTCGAAGTACCCCGACCGATTTCATCTAGTACAGCTAGAGATCGGCTGGTCGCCTGATTCAGAATCGAAGCAGTCTCGACCATCTCAACCATGAATGTCGATTGACCACCTGAAATATCGTCAGAGAGGCCCGCACGGGTGAATATGCGATCCACAACACCAATTCGAGCCTTGGAGGCTGGTATGAAGCTGCCAACCTGCGCCATGAGCACCAGAACAGCCGCTTGTCGGATATACGTCGACTTACCGGACATGTTCGGACCAGTAATGATCATTACTTGTCGATCGGAATTGGAAAGATCGAGATCGTTCGGAACGAATCGACCCGGTCCGAGCGCAGATTCGACAACAGGATGGCGTCCACCCTCAATTTCGAGCACAGTGTCGTCATCGACCAACGGGCGCACCCAGCCGTTCTCTGCTGCCGCCTGAGACATCGACACCAGCGCATCGAGCGTTCCAAGTGCGCTAGCGGTTTCCATTATTCGCTCGCCGTGAACAGCAACTTCGGCACAAACCCGTCGGAATATCTCGCGTTCAAGCTCGCTGATGCGATCGCGGGCTGTGAGGATCTTCGACTCAAGCTCTTTTAGCTGAGGTGTGATGAATCGCTCGCCATTCACCAGAGTTTGGCGCCGTTCAAAGCTGTCGGGTACTAAGTGAGCGTTAGTTTTGCTTACTTCGAGGTAGTAGCCAAATACTCGGTTGTATCCGATTTTGAGGCCCTTGATTCCGGTTGTTTCACGATGGTCGGCTTCAAGGGATGCGATGCTTGATCGAGCATCTCCTGATAGCGACCGGACTTCATCGAGTTCAGCATGGAACCCTTCTCGAATCGCACCACCATCGCCGACTGTCACCGATGGTTCATCGGGGATTGCGGCGTTCAGCAGCTCAACAGCTTCGGTAGAAGAATGCAATTTCCCGACCACTGCTCCGCCGGGAACTACTTGCTCAGGGAGTGCCTGCAGTAGTTCAGGAATGACCACTAAGCCAGTGCGCAGCGATGCTAGATCGCGTGGAGTTGCAGTATTAGTCCGTACCCGATTCGTCAGACGTTCAAGATCGGATACCTGACCTAGGAGTCCTTGGATTCTCGAACGAGAGCTTTGATCATCGAAGAAGGCCGTAACAACTTCCTGTCGGCGTTGTACATCGTCGGGATCGAGCAACGGTCGGCTCAGCCATGAGCGAAGCGCTCTTGCTCCCATCGCAGTCTTCGAGAAATTCAGCGTTCGGAAAAGAGTTGGTGCGTTCGTCTTTCCAATCGACGAAGTAAATACTTCAAGATCTCGCAGCGCCTTTTGGTCTAGCTTCATGTACGAATTGGTTGATTCGGTACGAAGGGAAGTTAGCTGCGGTATTGCACCAAATTGCGTATCGGCGACGAAATCGAGCACAGAAGATGCCGCCACGATTGCTAACGGCATCTTTTCGCAACCAAAGGCTTCGAGCGTTTTTACTTTGAAATGATCTTTCAGCCTCGCACCCGATAGTTCAGTATCGAGCCGAGTTTCGTCGAGCGATCGCACCGCCATCGCCTGATCTTGGTCAGAATCGATTTGAAGCAGATCGAGGGAAGTTTGGTCGGCGATCAATTCAGCGGGTGAAAGCCTTAGAAGTTCGTCTTTTAGGTCGGATACGGGGAATTCCCCGGTGACGAACGTGCTGGTTGAGATATCGACATAAGCGAGACCCGCCCGTTCACCATCGCTAACGGCGGCTGCGAGGTAGTTGTTCGTCGTTTGATCGAGAAGCGCAGGTTCGATCACCGTTCCCGGGGTTACGACTCGTACAACCGCACGTTCGACTAAGCCGCGAGATTTTGCGGGGTCACTGGTCTGTTCTGCAATCGCAATTTTCAGACCGGCAGCAACCAGAGTTCCAAGATGATTATCGAGGGCGTGGTACGGAATACCGGCAAGTGGAGCTTTGCCACCGGCGCCTGATTCACGTGAGGTGAGGGCGATGCCGAGGACTTTCGAGAGAGTGTGGGCATCATCATCGAAGGCTTCGTAAAAGTCGCCCATTCTGATTAGCAGCAGCGAATCGGGGTATTTCGCCTTGAATTCTAGAAACTGCCGACGTCCCGGCGATATTTTCTTACCAGCGGGAGTTTTCTTCTTCTTGCCCTTGGCGTTGCCTGTGGCCTTACTTTCCGAGGGCGCGTTAGCTCCGCCTTTTACGGCTGAGCTTGCAGATGAATTCGAAGTGGCTGACATCGTGCCCCGATTCTAGCCTGAATCCGAGGCAGAATATCGCCGGTTCAAGGTCTACTGATACCGAATAGTTGCTGAATCAGAAGCACGCCACCGGAGTTCGTTGAACGAGCTTCCTGCGGGCAATTCAAACACCAACATACCCGTAACCTGCTGGCCTTCGTTCAACTTCACAGAGCCCCACATTGGGACGAACCCTGCCACATTGAATCGAGGTGCACTCTC
>Ga0233439_10003947_pt1 | contig 14857 bp, 14 predicted proteins | sample SI_123_September_6_FD_182713 | JGI IMG/M metagenome (GOLD analysis project Ga0233439, IMG submission 182713) | Seawater microbial communities from Saanich Inlet, British Columbia, Canada - SI_123_September2016_100_MG | ecosystem: Environmental > Aquatic > Marine > Inlet | place: Canada: British... | reverse complement strand
ATAATCAGGACCTTCATCATTCCAAAATATCATGTGGTACATTCCTGGTTTAAGGTCAATCATATATTCATCACTAAATTGTTCTTCTTCAGAAGAAGCATCATGTTCAGCTCTATTTCCTATATAAAGTTCTTGATAATCATCATGGCTAAGTATTGTAGCCATATCTATATCTTCTTTTAATAGCTTACCTTCAGCTAAACCTGATAGTTTATCTTTAGCCCATTCTTTAGCCAATTTTACGGCTTCATCTTTAGAATAAAATCCTTGTTCTACAGCATTCATTATCTCATAATAGTCATCGCTTACAATTTCTTCAGCAGATGCATCTATAATACCCTGAAGATATACTTCAGGTTCTACTACCATAGCACCCATTGCACCTTCAAATTCATCTTCCATTTCTGGGAAGTCTATAGCTTCATTTAATAGCTTACCTTCAGCTAAATATTTTTTTAAATCGAAATTTTCCATTTGGGTTTGTTTTATATTATGTAATTTATCATACCATGCTTTATATTCGGGATCTCTAAGAAGATTAGCTGTAACCATATCTGACATTGCATCAAATCCACCATTATCAAAACGATCTAGTTCATACTGAGCATCATCTGGGTCTTTAACGTATTTCATGATAATATCAAGTAACGCATCCATACTTTCATCATCAAAGACTGTAGGTTCGTTTTCAAATAGCTTACCTTCAGCTAAATATTTTTTTAAATCGAAATCTTTCATTTTATTTTATTAGTTTATTATACATATGTCAATTTATTCAAAATATTACATCCGCATTTACACATATCTTATTTTATTATAAATATTTATAATTTTTTTGCTTTTGATATTTCTATCGTATTTTGCTCTCCACCATTACTTCTAGCTGATATTTTTAGTTGGTATTGAGATATTCTATCATCACCTACCATTATATTTACAGTCATATCAATAATTAAAGAACCATTTTTATTACCATCATATATTTTGATTTTTGTTCCTGGGGTTAATTTAGCTGTTGCTCCCGCTGGGAATTTTTCTGGTGTATCGGCAGTTGATCCATCAGTTTTTCCTATTAATTTAAAATATGTTGGGTTAACACCTGAAATAGACATACCATAAGCTGCCATTTTAACAAGTGCTGTAACTGGGTTTGTTTCTCCAGCCTTATCTTTAAACCAAGTTATTAAATAATCTAAAGCTTTATAAGCAGCTAATTTAAATTTTTTCTGTTGTATTGTTGGTGGGTTTTCTCCTGCTTTAAAATCAATAAATTCTTGATTACCAAGTTTACCCATTACAGTACTTTTATAAGAACCCAATGCAGTATCAAAATCATACCCATCTTGCATTTCATCTTTACTTAAGCCATATATTGGGGGAAGTGGTTTGTTATCTCCATCTGCGGGTAGTAAATCAGGATTTAAATTTTTAAGAAACCCTTTTGCTTTACCACCTTGTGCATTTTGTTGTTTTAATGATACTGCGACAAATTCAGCATCCGTTTCTCCCCATTGACCTTCAAATAATTCATTAAGTTTACCCCAAGGCATAGCATCTGTTTCTAATTTTTTTACATCAAACCCTGGTTTGAGTTCTACATAAATATCTCCTGGGTTCCATTTATCTTTATCTATACCTGTTGCTGCCGCACCTGCTGATCTTATCTTTTCAAAAGCTCCATCTCGGATTAAATCATAACTACCATAATCTGCGTGTAATCTTTTTGCTGATGAAAGTGGATCATTTAATGCCGCTAAAGCAGCTAAACTTGAATTTGCATTTTCTCCCTTTAATATAGGTAATTTTTTATTAACTTCTTTTTTTGAGGTGTCATCCATACCTTTAGTATTAATTGGTAAGGAATTTAAAAGTTCATAATAATTTTCTGATGTGAATGGGTCTTTTTTTTTATTCCAATCATCTTTTAACGCATTAAAAAATAAAATTACTAATCCTTCTTTAACATTTGTATTTGTACTAAATTTACTTCCAGCACCTTTAATAACAAATATTTCTCCATCTTCTGTTTCTAAATAAAACGCACCTTTATTTGATGTTACCTTACCTGGTGGTAATGCTCCTTTTTTAACTAGATCATCAGTTAAATCTTTTCTAAGCCCTCTACCTTTTTCACTTACATCTTTTAAATAAATCCAAGTACCTTTTGGAGTACCAACACCTGTTTTCTTTGTTTGGATTGCTTCTACTTCATAACCATCTAAAGCATTTATTCTTGATTTTAAATCCAATAAATCTTCTGGTAGGCCTTCTGAATCTTCAAATTCCATAACGACTAATTGTTCCAATAATGTTTCTAGTAATAAAACATCCTGATCATTATTCATGTCAGGATATCCTTTAGGAAATTTATATGCTATTTTATTTAAAAATTTATCTATTACATCCATCTAATGATAGTATTTTGATTTGTAAATATACGACTCTTGTTTTAGGGAGCCACGTAATTTATATTATTCTACCAAGCTTTACAAGACCAATATCTGGCCTTAGTTTTAGGTCCTGGGGTATCACATTTATGTCTTTTTGCAAATGCAGCACGGGCTTTGGAGTCATTTATTTTTGCTCTTAAACCACCAGATCCAAATCTAACGGTTTTAATTTTCTTGGTTTTAGGATCCTTAACGTATACTTTATATGCTTTTCCACCGGATGTATCACGCATTGGTTTTCCTATTGGTCTATTGTCTTTTTTCTTAGCTTTTTTCTTTTTAGCTTCATCTAAGCTGCCAGCTTGTAATCTAACAAACCCATTATCTTTTAACCACTTAGCTGCTTCTTTAGCATTAGAAGCTTCTCCATCAAAATCATCAGTTTGGAAATAATAACCCTCTGGTGTCTTATAAACATCTACCATACCATCAGGACCATCAAAAATTGCAATGTGGTTTGAAGAATTAAAAGTTCCTTCATTCATAGACATATTATCTATTTCATCATGAACCCATTCTTTTTCATTGTCACCTAATTGGTCATAATCCATTCCAAATTCCATATTTGCTAACTCGTCTTCAAGATCCATTTGCTCATTTAATTCAATAGGAAAATCTAATGGTACTTTTTTATTTTCAGCTAATTCAAATTTATCGAATTTATTTAAATCATTTAAAGATTTTAATTCAACTCTTTTACCATCACTACCTAATCCATAAACTGTAGCATCATATTTACCAAACCCATCTGAGCGTACTCCTTTAAGTTTTTGTTTTAATTCTGCTCCTGCTCTACGCTTACTTACTGTTGATGTTTGTTCTAATAAACCAAAATGGCCTAAATTAGTTTCTGTAAGTAAAGCTAAATCATCTTTATTAGTAAATTCTAAAATACCTCTACTATATAAAGATCTTGCTTCTGCAAATAATTTAAAATAATCACGTGAACCAATGCTGCATAAATGCTTAATAAGCGGTTTATTATTGTCTATATGATATCTTAAATCCCTAGACAACATAGCCCTTGGAGCTTTGCTCTCATTAAGTACTAACGCAGTACTTTTAGTCTTACACGTATTACATCCACAGTTACACATATTATTTCATTTTATTTTTTAACCCCTATGCATCTATATCAATGTTATCATCTACCTCAACATCTACATCTTCTCCACCACCTTCACTTCCACCTTCAACAGCATCAGTGTCAGCTTTTACACCATATCGTAAAATACGTGCAATAGCTTCAGTTGCTCTTTCTTCTTCTGGTAGGTTTAATAGATAGTATTTTTTGCCTTCAACTTGAGCTATCCAACTGGTTTTTGTATAAATTAAATAAAAATCTTGGTCATTTTTAAGATTTATTCTAAATGTTGTAGGTTTTGGGGCAACCCAATCAATTGATGATAAAAATGAATCAAATTCATGAGTTAATAAGTCAACAATAACAGCTTTTAGCTCTGGGAATTTAGTTAATTCATCATATTCCACTGCAGCTTCTTCTGCTTGTTTCTTATTACCAACAACAGTTGGGACAAGTAATCTTATCTTTTCCCTTAATTCTGCTGCTGTCATATTATTTTTGTTTTGCTGTTGGACCTTTACCTCCGCCTTTTGCTTTATATGATGCTACTGCACCTGCAATTGCTTTTGCTGCTTTTTCGGATTTACCTGATTTTTTACCTTTTACTGGTTTACTTTCATTCATTGAATTATTCAACATTTCATTCTGAGCTTTGTTTTGTGATTCACCTATGTTTGGATATTTACCAATTACGGGTTTTTTAGAATTCAATGATTTCTTGGCAAACTTCATCCATGTAGTATAATCCTCTTTACTACCAAAATCGTCTGCATTTACTGATTTGAAAAACCTCGTATCAATATAAATTATTGCAAATTCTTCACCGTTACCACCATTTCCATCTACACCAATGTAATCCGTTTCATCTTCCAATGTGTATCCAAATAATTCATCATTTTTAAGTTGAGTTGCTTTTTGAACTGCCTGTTTGAATGATGGGTAGTTTGCAACATCATCATGTCCATGTTTTACACCGTGATATTCAACATTATAATGTGATTTTCTACTCTTTACAGGTTTACTCTCATTCATTCTACCATCTTGATCTTCATCCTTAGCATCAATTTTTTTATCCCAAAATCCTTTAGGTAAACCTTCTTTTAAATCTTTAGCTAATTTTTCTGCTATTGTACTATATTTAGATGGTTTATTTTCATTTACTGCTGCACCTTCAAAATATTCAGCAGGACCTATTTTCATTTTACTTTTATCAGTAACACCGGTGTCAAACCAAGCTTTAATAGCATTATCAACATTTTGACCACCTAAGAAATAGCTTAGTAGACTTTCTAATCCTTTAGCTCCATCATCTACAAAATCATCAAATTGTTCTTCGGTATCAAATTCCATTTTGTCATCTGATGTAAATAAATAAGTTGGTTTATTTTGTAAATTAGACATAGCAAAGGGCATTCCACTACCTTCGTGGTTTCCAAAATAAGATTCTTTAAGGGATACAATATCTTTTGATGGTGTTTCTTTATATTTGAAATAAATAGCATATCTTTTTTTATTGCCATTATAGTCTTCTAAATATACTATTTTTTTAGCAAATGCTTTTCCGTTGTAGGCACGGCGCCATTTATTCATGTTCATAGTTTCGTTTATTGGTTTTTGGTTTTCTTCAAACGCCCCCGAAGCATATTCTCTTCCTACGGAAACATCACCTAATTCATTTGGGGTATATAATGACGCTTGAAATCCAGTATCGTCATCTGTACCTAATTGGCCAGTTTCTTCAGCTACTGCTTGATCATATGTCATTTCTTTTCTTCCTCTTAACTTATCTAATTGTTTATCAATTTTATTAAGCATATAACCATACTCATCTGCAATTGGTCCTCCTTCTGGCTCTGCTTCTTGTTCCATATCCATTAATAATTCTTCTCTTTTAGCTAACAATAAACCTATATGATAGGAATTATCTTTTGGTTTTTTAGGAGATTTTTTTGATTTAATTTTAGATTTTTCTTTCATTGCAGCCTCAAATTCTTTTCTATCTTTAGCCATTTGTCTCATTACACGAACTCTAACATTGAAAGGATCATTTATATCTGTGTCTTCACCTAATGGCTCTGAAAATTTAGAACTAATAGGTTCGTCATTTAAAAATGGGTCATCTGCTACTATATCAATATGGTCTCTTATCATTGAATCTAAATATAAATTAGCATCATCTGTAGATAATGCTTTCATTAGGGACTGAATAATATAATCATCATCACCAATAGCATCTCTAAGTCTATCTAATTTACCCCATGCTTTTTCATCTAAAGTTTCTTTTAGATTTTTTTCAATAGCAGATCCCCTAGTTTTTTCATAATCTGATAGCTTACCATCCTTATTTAAATCGGCTTTTTTAGGATTTTTTAAAGCATCTTTAATCAACTCAGTTAGTTTAGGGTCTCTCATTTCTTTAGTTTGTTTTTTTGCCATATTAGTAGCACGCCCATACATAACTGCCTCTGCATCTTTACCATATTTCTTAACAAGGTCACGTTTGTTACCTTTCATATTCATGATAATATCTTCCCTTTTTTTAAGTTCTGACTTAGACAGCTTACGTTCGTTCATTCTTACTTATGGTTTCTTTTGAAATCAGCAGAAAAGTTTTTAATCTTATTAGCAGCAGATCTACATCTACCTTTGGCAGCAGCGCTTGTTTTTTCAATTTCTGCTTCAATTAATAATACTTGTTCTTTGATTCCTTCTAATAATTCTTTTGTATCCATTTTTATAAATTTTATTGGTTAATAACTAGTTTTTATTTATTTTATCAATCCTGCTAATTTTGGAAATCTAGATAATGATTCATCTAACGCAAATCCAATTTCAGCATCTTCAGCTGGATTGTCTTTTGTTACATTAACTATACTATCAGAGTCAACTTCATCACCACCAGAACCAACGAATCTTTCAGGATCCATTCCTTGTTCTTCATTAGTAGCTACAACGTGTGCTCTAGTATAATAAGTAATTGTATTTCCTATTTGATCAAGTAACTTTTCATCACCCAGAGATTTTGCCTCTTCTTGAGCTTTAGTTAAAAGACCTAATATAGCTGCTACATCCGAAGACTCACCTGCTAGTTCAGAATCAACTTCAATTTCTGATTTTGAAGATTCATCATCAATATCAACTTCGTCTTCAATGTCGATGTCAATGTCTTCATTGTCTTCAACATCTACTTCTTCAGCTTCAGTTAAATTCCACCATTCAGGTTTAGAATCACCGGATGCAAATTCATCTTCTAAATGATCTAAAAAATCTTCTCTTGAAGAGGTTTCAAATTCATAATCATCTTTATCATCATATCTATTTGGGAAGTAATCGTCTGCCCAATCTTTAATAACATCCATTGGTACATCCATTTTGTAGTACCTTTTCATATCACCTTTGATTTCTGGGTACATATCATCACCTTCAAAATTCAATAGTTCTTCTTTAATAACATCATCCTTAAAATCCTTTTTAAGTTTAGCTAATTTTTCTTCGTTGTCTTTAATATCTTTTTCAAGATTTTTTATGTGGTCTCTATCATCACGAATAGCACCTTCCATACGTTTTTGTTCTTCACTGTTTCCTTTTTTAGAATCTTCAGCTTCAGATAAAAACTGACTCTTGATGATTTCTTTTAATTCCGATTTTTTCATTATATTTGTATTTTTCTGTTGATTAATTTTATTATAAATATGTTAGGATTTTTCCTTATTGATATTTTTTGCCGGATTTAATGGCTGATTTATATGTTTTATCTTTCCTTTTTTCTTTTTAAGTCTTCTAAGTATTCAATTTGTTTACGAGTTAATTTATTATAATCAAATACTTCTCTATCTTCTTTTAAATCTTTAGCTGATTTATATAGTGAAAGTAGTCTTTTAAGTTCTTTCTGTACTAACATTTCTGTTTCACTAGTTAAAGGTTCACCATTAGCTTCACCACTATCTAATATTTCTTCTGCATCTTTGATTTGTTTTTAATACCTGCTTTACTCATCCCTTCGTTGATAGGAAAATCTTCTACATTAAATTGAAATTTTATTTTTGGGTACCATGCTCTATCTCCATCATATTCCATTTCATACCAATTAGATTCTGATTCTATATCAAATCCTTTATCTTCTACCCACTTTAATGCTTTATTCCAATCATTAGGTAAAAGTTCATCTTTAATATTAAAACTAATAGAACCATATCCCTTACCTTTTAAAGGGTCTGTATCTGGTCTATCACCACTATACATTCCTAATGAAATGCTAGGATTATAATCATTAAATTGAGAATCTAATTCTTTTCTTAATTCTATTTCTCGAGATTTATATTCTCCATATTCGTCTATTTGACTCTCCTTAAGATAGCGGTTTCTATTCCACTTAGTGATATTAAAATTATCCATTAGTTTTAGTTATAAATATATAAAAATATGTTATCTTTTAAGACTATTTAAATGTTCAATAGTTTTATTTAAACCCTCTAATACTCTTACTTTATCAGGAGCACCTACCCAATTTTCTACATCTCCCTGTTCTGTAATAAAACCTTTATTAGATAATAATAATTCTGCTTCTATATAAGCTTTAAACTCATTTGCAAAATTATCTATTTCTGAATTAATAATTTTAGATTCATAAGCTTCATACAATCCTGCTACTTTTAAATGGTGTTCAAATTCAACAACACAATTAAAACATTTTTTATGGATATTATAATAAGGTTTATCTAAATCAGTATGCATTTTTGATTTACAGTTAGGGCAAAAAATAGGCATTATGTGTGCTTTTTTTGCTTTATCTAATTTAGTAATATTTTGTTTTATTCCTTCTTTAATAGTCCAAGTACGACCATCAGTTTCCCAAACATCACCTTCTTTATATTCCTTTTCATGTTTGGCGTAACCCACACTTTGTCCTATTTTTTCACCATGCTTACCTTGAATAAGGTTACGCATTCTATTTACGTCTTTTTCTGTAAATTGTTTATTTAATCCTTGTACCTTACTCATAAAACTAATTTATTTAATTCTTTAATAATAACTTGTATATCATCTTTTGATAAATTACCACCACTATACCATTGTTTTATTTGGTTTGCTAATAAATTAACATCTACTTTTATAGGCAAATCATTGGGGGTAGTAATTAGTGGGTTAGTACTTCTGGACCTTAATGATCCTTCTTTATATCCTTTTGATAAAGTATTTGATTTATTCATAATCCTAATGCTTTAAGTTGGTTGATTGTATCCTGGGTTGATGTATGTAATATACCAATACCCCCAGCTTCAATCCATTGTTCTATATTTGATTTTCTATCATCAATTAAAATATGGTTAGGTTCAGCATAATTCTTTTTATTATAAGCTTGGGCTAATGTTAATTTAACTCCAGGCATGTTATTTCTAACCCATAATCTTTTTCCTAATCTTGAGGTTTGTGATCTTGATGGGGATGATAGTAATTCTACATCATAATCTTTAATATAATTCCAATAGTCTTTACCATCTTCCATCCAAGGCATCCCTACCCAAAATCCAACTTTACCTTTACCATCAATTAATTCCCAAAATCCATCTTCCCCAAACTTTTTTTCATATTCTCTGGGTGGTATTCCTTTAGAGTACTTTTCAAATGATTTATCAAAATCTGTTAATACACCATCCATATCTGAATATATTTTATATTCCATAGGGGGTGAAGATACAACCTCTTCTTCAGGTATCAAAACTCCTTCAGCAATTTCTCTAGCAAATTGATTTAAACCAAATGGATCTTTACCTAATTTGGGATCAAATCCCTGTTTTTCATCTAAACTATCAGTCCAATTTCTAAATGTCATTGTACCTTTTAAATTAGCTTCAGCTTCAATATCATTTAACTCATCATCTTCTTGAGTATTTGTTGTTGTAATATTACCTAATCTACCTTCTAGATTTTGGGTATGATGAACCATTTCATGGGAAAATGAACGTACAATATCTTTTGGATGTCTGCCTTCAGTGTATAATACAATTGTTTGAGAATTTGGATCATAATAAGCAGTTTTACCTAAAAACTCTTGAGCATTACTACGATCACCATTTATGAATTTTAAATTAGGTAAGGGTTGAATATTCATCCCCTTATCTATCATATGCTTAGTTAATTTAGCTATCTCTTTTTTAATATCTATATTTTGAGAATATGAAGCATTTTCATTTAATGGTTTTCCTCTTTTAGAATATCTTCCTTCTACTTCAAAATTATTACTTAATGTAGACAATACCTCTTGTGTTTTTTGGGTTTCTCTATATAATCCCCCTGTCCAGTGATCTTTAACTGTTGAAAAACCCCAAGGCCCTCCTGCTTCTTTAATTTTATTCTCAACCCACCCACTTAAATCATAATAATTAGATTTTTGTTTAATTATAACAAATGTTTCTCCTTTTTCAAGTAAATCCTGGTCTGTTAATTGATCCATAAAATTTTTTGCTCCCTCTAAAGTTTTTGAAAATGAGATATTTTTTCCATTATAATTTGTCCAAATATATTCTCTTAAATCTGGGATTTTGGTTGCATTCTTAATGGATAAAATTCTATATATTGTTCCAAAATCTTTATAGCCTAATTGTTTTAATTTTAAAACAAATACTCTATTAATTGAAGAACTATCATGTACTCCTCCTTTTCCTAACCAATCTTCAACATATTTATCTAAATCTATTTCTTCATTTAAGTTTTCTTTTAAAACTGTTCCTTCAGGAAGTTCTAATGAATCAAAAAAATCTTGAGCTATTTTTAATAGTTTTTCTTTTATTTCTGGTTTTAAATTAAGATCATCCCAAACATCTTTTACTAATGTATCTTGTATATCAAAACTATCGATTACATCTTTTTCAATATTTTCTTGAAGAGCGATTACAGGGGTAGATGTTTTAAAATCTTTTTTACGCATTACTGTTTTTGCATACATTTCAATATCATCATCAGTAACATTTATAGCAAATGGTATGTTTATGTTATTATTAAAATCCTTAACAACAGCATCAAAATCATCATCTATTTTAGATAGTGGTTTACCATGTTTTTTATGTAAACGTTTAAACATCCCTATAAGTTCAGCTACTGTAATTGGTTTTTTATTTCTTTTATCATTTAATCTATCTAAAAAATGCCTAGTAAATTCAATATCAATACCCAATTTATTAAATAATCCATCAGCATATTTTTCAATTGAGTCTAATTGGGGTTTAGTAATTTCTTCTTTAATAATTGGTCTTAGAATATTAAATACATCTTCTTTTTCTTTATCATCTAATTCATCTGGTAGGAATGGTGCTAATTCATCGGATGATACTTTGGCTGCTTTTCTAGCATTGGTACCACTCATACCTTTATCTTGAGTAATTTGTACTTTTACTTTCATATTAGGGTAAGCTGATTCTATATTTTTAGTTCTATTTTCAATATCTTCTAAATCATCATCTCTTCCTTCTCTTCCTCCTATAATAAAATAAACCTCATCTTCAGGATTATTTTTCCCTAAACGAATAATATCACCAATTGGTGATTCAGCAGGCTCAATCTTAACTTTCATGGGTAAATATTTTTTAAATATATCCCAAATTAAAATAGCTTCAGCTTGACTTACCCCATTTCTTTCCTTACTTCCAACATAGATAATAAATTCATCTATTTCAGGGAGAGATTTTAATGCTTTTTTTACTACCTCTAAATGACCTTTAGTAGGTGGTTTAAAACCACCTCCGTATGCTGCTATTACTTTACTCATGAATTTAAGAATTTTTCTATTCTCATTTGTGCCTCTTCTTTAGACATAGTATATTCAATTACATCATATATAAAATCATCACTTAACATAGTTTGAATTTCTTCTTTATCTTTAGCTTTTCTTTCATCAGATCGTTTTTGTTGAGCCGGTGTTTTAGGTTTAGTTCCTGTTGGTTTAAAGGGAGTTAGATATTTTTTAATAATTTTTTCTATATCTTCCATTCTATTATCTAATGTATTAGCTACTGCTATGAAATTATTACCAAATAAATCAGCATATTTAGGTAAATTATCTGTTACATCTTTCCAAGTACGCATCACAATAGCAGGTGCTAAACTCCTATCTTTACCTTCTGATTTTTCATATCTATCTTGATTTTGAGTTAATGAACGTTCTAAATCAGTATAAACATAAAGCATCATTACTTTATATCCCGCTTCTTCTAATTCATTTTTTAATTTTGCTGTTTGATTATATGAAGCTCCTGTACCATCTAAAATAAATGATTCTTTTCCTTCAATAGTAGCTTCTACATCACCCTTAAATTGTTTATTAGCAGCTGCCATTTGTTTAGCTTGCTCACTTCTTTCTTCAGGAGTAGCATTTTTTAAATCTAAAGTTACATTAGCTTTTTGCAACATTGGAACATAGATATCATCTACATTTAATATCTTTAAACCCGCTAAATCTAAACCACGTAAAATATACCCTTTACCTGCTCCTGGAGCTCCTGCTAATATAATTGCTTTAGGTTCAGCAACTGCTTCTTTTAATAATTGAATTAATGAAATCATAAATTGGATATTTTGTTATAAATATCACAATTTTCTTTTAGCTTGCGTTCTAAATTCAGTAAATACTGGTTTGTGACGTGGGTTTTCTAGGTCAAATAATTTTTTAACAGTATTAAATATGTCTATATTTTCTTCTTGTGAACGTTTAGATTCATACATTTCCCATCCTTTACCTTGTATTGTACCTTCTTTAGGTCCTCTTTTTGATGATTTTAACCACAATATACCATAACGATCTGGTTTTTTACCATAACATTCTTCATAACATTTACCATAAATAGCAGTTTGTAAATCATATGTAGTTTGTAAATGGTTTGATGTTTTAAAATCAACAATCCATAATTCACCATCAATTTCACATATCATATCACAAGTACCTGCTACTTTAATTTCATCTGAAAATAAATGTACTTCTGTTTCTATTAATGTCGGGTTATAGGTTTCCCACCAATCAACAAAACGTAAAAACATTTGCCAAACATCTGGGTTGTACATAGGGGTTCCGTTTTGTAAAAAATTTAATTCTTTACCATTAAGGTAATCTTCACACATTTCATGTACTTTAGTACCTTCTTCACCTGCTTTTTTTACAATCCAATCGGCACTATATCCTACTTTTTTTAACCAATCTTGGAAAAATTTACCTTTTGGGTAATAACTTAAAACATAAGTTATAGAAGGATAATACTTACCATTTCTTCTATAATATCTAGAATCAGGTAATGTAATTTGTTTAGCATCTTCAGAAATTTTTAAAATTCTATTATAGGATTTTTTAATTGTTTTTTTACTCATACTAACGATAATTTTTTTTCCATTAAGGCGTATTCTGTTAGAGGAATGGATTTTTGAATTAAGTTGGTAAAATGAGTAAATCCCATTTCGCTAGGGTCTTTCCCTTCAAGTTCAATAAGGTGAACTTCCTTGCCTTCATTAATAAATCTTTCTGAAAATTTTAAAGATTTTTTTAATGCATCATTATCTAATGCTATGTATATTTTTTCAACAGTTGATTTTATTATTTTTTTCATTAAATTAGACTGTATATTGTTGCCTAATAACGGTATAGCATTTCTTTTAATGGCTATGGCATCAAATGGGCCTTCGCATAATATTAATGGTAATTTCCAATTTATAAACAATTCAAATGGGATAATATCACGTGATGTTTCAGGATTACGATATTTAATGTATGGTTCTTTTTCAAAAGATCTGCCTGTAAAATAATTTAGATTTCCTATATCATCATAAGAGGGTATAATAATCATTTTTGAATATCTTCCGGATGTGCAATATCCTATATTGTATTTTTCAATATCATCCTTTGTAATACCTCTACTTTTTAAATAATAAGCTGCTTGTCTCCCTTCAATATCTGAGGGTGTTATGTTTTTAAAGGATTTATATTCTTTAGGAAGTTTTAATAATTCAGTATTTACTACAGTTTTACGTTCCTTTTCATTTCCTATTAATTTATATAACTCTGTAAATTTTTCAGGAGAGGCTCTAACTTGTTTAAATAAAGATGAAATTCTAGTTCCTTTTTTATTACAAACCCAACAATGCCAGGGATTATATCCTTTTTTATTTTCAGAAAAATTAATTTCTAATTTAGGTTTATGGTGATTACAATACGGACAGTTATGGGCTTGGTTGCCTCTAGCTGTCCGTTTACCTGTTCCTATAACAGAATTCACTAAACTTACTAACAGTTCATTAATCATGAGTTGTAATATACAAAACTAAATTTGGGTATCAACGGTTAGTTGAAATCTTTTGTAAAAAACTTTCCTAGGATATTATCATTAAAAAATTCATCGGGATTTTCTAAAACTTGATAAACCATTTGATATTTAACTTCATAGTAGGTTAAAAGTTTTTTAGTTGGAGCGCATATAAGAATTTGACGTTCGAAATTTTCTTTAGGCTCCGTTTTATATAATTCTTTTAGATGTTTATTTGAACCCCAATATGATTTCCAATTTGATTCTTTAATTGCTAATTTAAATGAAGGTCTACGGCCCACAACACCAGCATATTCTGCTAATTCTTTTTTTCCTAGTTTTACTTTAGATGTATTTTGTAATATTTTTTTACCTATGTAAGATTTTTGGGAATCTATGTGTATTATTCTATATACAAAACCATAGGTTTCATCTGGGAAATCTGAAATGTTTAACATTTCTTGGTTTAAATATGTCCAATTTATCATATATCAAAATTTACAACAACCGTAGTATCTGTAAATTGAGATACTGGGAGTGGGAATGATAATTTTCCTACTGCTACTAATTCTTGGGCTCCATTGTATAATCCTACGCATGTAATATAAGGTTCAAAAAATGAACCTGTTACAAAGGGATAGTAAGATTGATTTAAAGCCCCGGCTATTGATGAAGTTAAAAGGGAGGGGTTTGTTGAAAATCCAAATTCATTTTCTAATACCGTACATTTATATTGTTGTTCATAAATTGTTAGGGATGATGAAAACTCCAAAGTTGTTCCACCTAATAGCCCAACATTTGAATTTATTTCTTCACCAATAGTTTGTGTATTATTTCTAATTAAAACAATAGTACCATGAGGATAAAATATTTGACCACATATGTCTGATCCATTTATTATATTTCCTTCTCCATCATCTGTTAGTTGTATTCCTGCTGGGAATATCGATGAAGTTGTTGAAAATCTAAAGGTTCCTGGAATTATCTTCTCTCCATATAATTTAGTGGGGATAGAGAGTGTAGTAATTCGTGACATTGGG
>Ga0233439_10003942_pt1 | contig 14866 bp, 13 predicted proteins | sample SI_123_September_6_FD_182713 | JGI IMG/M metagenome (GOLD analysis project Ga0233439, IMG submission 182713) | Seawater microbial communities from Saanich Inlet, British Columbia, Canada - SI_123_September2016_100_MG | ecosystem: Environmental > Aquatic > Marine > Inlet | place: Canada: British... | reverse complement strand
TGCTGCTATGGCCCAGCATAAGCTCTCGTGCCAAATGCATCGCGCCGTGCAGGGATTCCGGCGCGGTGAAAAAATCTTCCGCCATTGGCTCGGCCGAATCGGCATAGACCGCATCCGAACTGATATAGACCACATGCGCGACCGTTGTTTTTTCCAGGGCATCGCAGACGGTTTTCATCATGGTGATGTTGTCGAGTAACATCCCATTATCTTTGACCGGCGCTTTCGCCGAAGCGACGAGCAGAGCGTCATCGGGACGGAGCTCGGCCGCCAACTGCGAGGCCGCGCCTTCGCCTAAAAGGTCGAGATCCGTCCGCGCGAGCCCTAGCACCTCAATCCCGGCGCACTCTAGTCGCTCGACGCTGGCCGCACCGACAAATCCTCCGGACCCCAAAACTACGACGCGCGCCGGGTCCGATGGCGCTAAATTCATATGTTCAAGCATTTTTCCTCTTTATGCGTCTGTGCTACGCGATGCTAATTTTATCGATTCCGGCAGATTCCCCAACAAGCACCTCTCAATGCAGCTGGAATTTCCGCAGATTTACTTCCCCCCCTTGCGAAACCACAAAGCCACTCGCTGCAACCCCTCCTCAATCAATACCCGCGGCTCATAGCCCAATTTTTCCTGCGCCCGATCGATTGCCGCTAGCGATTGCGGCACATCGCCGGCCCTCGCCGGCCCATAGGTAATATTGCCTTCGGCACCAATGATCTTGCGAATATGCCCCACTACCTCGTTAACACTAGTGCTCGCACCGCAACCAACATTGAACACCTCGCCGCTGACCCCTTCGGCTACTGCCGCTAACAAATTTGCTTCCACTACATTACTCACATAAGTAAAGTCTTTAGCTTGCAACCCATCCCCGTCAATCGTCAACGCTTGGCCCTCCATCATACCGACGACAAAGAGCGGGATAAAAGCCGAATACTGGGATTTAGGATCCTGACCGGGACCGAATATATTGAAATAGCGCAACGCTACCGTCTCCAGGCCATACACTTTTGAGAAGGCATGGCAATATTTCTCGCCCGTCAGCTTTGCTACCGCATAGGGCGAGACCGGGTTCGGATTCATACCCTCGCGAACGGGTAATTCCGGGTCTGGGCCGTAAACGGAAGAAGAAGAAGCATAGACGACCCGCTTGACGCCCGCGTCTTTGGCCGCGTCGAGCACATTGAGTGTGCCGGTAACATTGACCTCGTTAGTGGTGATCGGGTCGTTAATCGAGCGTGGCACCGACGGCAAAGCCCCTTGGTGCAACACAAAATCCACACCATCGACCGCCTCGCGCACAATATGATGGGATCGAATATCGCCTTCGATTAGTTCGATCCGCCCCGCGAAAGCATCGACATTCTCCCGTTTGCCGGTCGAGAAATTATCCAAGATCCGGACCTTTTCACCACGACGAAGAAGTTCTTCGACCAAGTGGGACCCGATAAAGCCCGCCCCACCGGTCACTAGATAATGCGCCATGTCATTCCTTTATTCAGACTTGAAAATGTCCACCTTATTGCTTAGTGTCCACTGTATAAGATAATGAGATTAAAGATACGTACAATCGATAAAAAGCACAGGACCTTTATGATGAAAACCCTATGGGCGTTGGCCGCCTTACTGCTTACTAATACGCTCTCAACAGCCGAAGTCCTTTCGCTGCAAGAATGCATAACCTTGGCCCAGCGCAACAACCTGCAACACCAGAGCGATTACCATACACTAGCCAATACCCACGCTCAATTGGAATCGGCGCGGGCGCCCTTTGGTTTCAATATGAGCGCCAATCTCACCGCCCCCAATTTCACCGAACTACGCGATACCCAGGAAAATATCGCCTTGGCAACACGGGTCCGCGAGGAAAACACGGATTTCCAGTACTCCGGTGACTTGCGCATGACCCAGCGCGTGCGCCATTTGGGCCAAGTCACGCTGAATACTACGGCTCTGCGTCGGAGTTTCTCGTCTAACCGCCGTTCCGACTTCCTCGACCTCTCCGGCGACATGCGGTTAAATTACCAGCATCAGATTCTCAACCGTCCGAGCGAAGAAATCTCGCTAAAACGTGCCGAACACAGCCTGACCAGCGCCCGTCTCAACTTTGATCGCCAAGACCTGCAACTCGAAGGCCAGGTCGTCGACGACTACTATAATTTGGTGCAGAACATCCGTCGGCTCGAAATCGAAAAACAACGCCTGGCGCAATCGCATGCCAATCTAGAGCTAGCCCAGCGAAAATTCGAGGTCGGCCTTATCGCCGAAGTCGAAGCCCTGCGTCTGCAGGTTGAAATGCTACAGGCCGAAGCCAGTTTCGCGCAAGCCGAGACCGCCATCGAACAACGCCGAGACATCCTGCGCGAGACCCTCGGGCTCGACACCGCCGCACCACTCGACGTCGCAACGGAAGTCAAATACGAATTGCACCCTGTCGACGCTAACCGCGCGCTGGAACTCGGCCTGGCGCGCCGCAGCGATATGCAACGGGCCGAGATCTTCGAAAAAATCCGCGCACTCGATCTTGAGGACACCCGTCGCCGCAATGGCATGACCGCCAATCTAAACGCCGATCTCAGCCTGCAGGGCCGGGGCGGCGATATTGGCGATATCAGCCGCAACTTCGAGCGCAACCGGTGGAGCGTCAATATTCAGGTGGCCCTGCCGCTGATCGACAGCGGCCAGCGTCGCGCCAGCCTCAACCAAGCGCGTATCGCCCTTGAGCAAAGCCGCATCTCCCGCGAGCAGCAGCGCCGGCAGATCATCCGCCAGGTCCGCGACGCCACGCGCAACCTCAACGAAGCCGAACGGCAAATAGACCTGCGCCAGGCCGCCCTGCGATTCGCCCAGCGCACCTACGACGTCGAACAGAGCCGTTTCGAGCTCGGCCTAGCCGACAGCCAACAGTTATTGCAAGCCCAAGGCGATCTGACCCGCGCACAAATCGACGAGCTTGAGGCGATCATCACCTACCAGCGAGAGCTGAAAAACGTGCGCGTCGCCACAATGGCACACCTCGAAGAGTTGCAACCATAACGCGTCTCTCAAGCCCAGATACAATTAAGAAACGGCCCAGGGTATAACCCCCGGGCCGTTTCTTAGTTGTATTCGCCTAAGCTATAAGCCGATAAACCTACTTATCGTCATCCGAATCCATCAGCGGATGGGAAAACTCCTCTATATCCTCGCCGAACATCCGCCGCGGGCGCAAACGAGTATAGGACGGAATCTGGTTCTGTTCCTCTGCCTCCTGACAACTCACACAGAGTCGAGCCGTCGGCAAGGCCTCCAGGCGCGGCTTAGGGATAAATGGACAGGTCGGACACAGGTTTAGCGGAGTATCTAGGCAAGCTTCGCACTTGCCATAGGTATCCGTATCCAACTTCTCAAGCGACAGCGTCACTTCTTCAAGCTCTCGGCGTTCAGTATCGCCTAGAGCCACCAAGAGTTCCATCGCCCCGGCTTCAACAGCACGATCGAGATCATCCGCCTTCGGGTCCTGCAATTCGTCAATCTCGTGTTCGGTGCCGTCCATATCGCTGAGCAATTCGGCACGCCGCGCCAAGAGCATTTTTCGAATCTTCTCTCTGTCCCGTTTGTTAAGCGCTACTTTTTTAGCCATAGTCCCCTCTTTCTTTAACGGCCCGAGGGCCGATGGACCACCTATGCAAACATTTAAATGCCGGCCTTTTCCAGCCGGTAAACCGCCATGCCAAGCGGCTCTAATTCCGCGACCAACCATCCCTTTTCAAGCACCGAATCAGCAAGTCCATAAAGCGTTCTAACTCGATTCACGGGCGGCAAATCCTCTATACGCATTTCAAAACGCCTTGGCTGCGTATCTACATTGACAGCAAATACGTATATGTCGTCCCCTTGCTTTTTGATGAGCGCTTCTACCCCCCGCCCCGCCGCCCGCGCCCCAGCATCGAATGCAGGCTGCATGAGCACTGGGGCCAGTTCAGCGAGTTCGGCCGCAAGGGTTTGCACTTCCTTCCATAGGGCAAGAGGCTGAATATGCCTCTCATCTTCTTGGCAATGGCGATAAAACAATACGCCGCCCGCCCCTTGGATCACACCTTGATACACCATATTGCGCAACTCGACCGCCGTCGGTGCACGCGGCCAGTGCTCCACACCGCCGAATGCCTGGGCTACCAGCCAGACCGGTTTCCGGCCCAACGAAGCCCAGCGCGCTTGCCGCATAGAATCGCGCACCCGGGTAATCGGATAACGCGGAATCGGATATACGTCTATGGCCAATATATCACTGGCCTCTGCATAGGCCGCATAAGTATGCGGCCTATTATTGACTAAATAGACGGGATGATAAGGGTCGAGTTCCCGAATCAGCTCGTATATCCGACGGGCAACCGCAGGATCCATCCCAGTTTCGTCCGGCTCGTCGACCAAGTACCAAGCCAAAAGCGCCGGATGGCGCCGATAGCGCTTGACCGCCGCTTCGATTGCCTCATAATCCGGCTCGGGCTGTTGCCGCGCGTGTTCGCTCAGCTCGAGCAGTATTTGCATACCCTGCTCGGCGGCCGCATCCATAAGCTCGGCGACTTCCTCCCCGCGGAGCTTGTAGAAATAGTCTCCGGAGTTAAAATTCAACCGCCGCATCTCACCGAGCATATCGGCTCGCAGCCAATAGAGCCCGACGGGGAAAAACGGAGCACCGTCGACGAGCAAGGCCCGGCTGAATTGGTCTATCTTTATTTCTCGCTCAGCCGGAGCTAGTTTTCTAATCTCAACTTCCAGCGAATCGACGGCACCCGCCGCATTGAACCAATGGGCGACGATCCGGTACTGGCCTTCTACCAGTGCATCGGCGGCAAAAGCTCCGCGCGCCTCCCGACCGACCAGGTTTAAATCCACCCGATCCAGCACCTCTGCACCATGGCGCAATGCCACAATTGCGTGAATCGGGGCGAAATCAGGCCGATTGCATTGAAGGCGAAAGCGTATCTGCCCTTCACGCGTATAATACGAGCGATCCGCTGTTAACTCCCAGGCGGGCCGGGCAAAGAGCAGCAAATCCTCAACGGCGTGAACCTGCGTGCCCAGTTCCAAATCGTAAAGCCGCAAGACCGCGCGATGCATTCCGGCCTCTTGCAAACGATAGGGCAAAGCATACCGCCCGGGAATCCCACCCGGAACTTGCAATCGATGCTCGACTTTATTCCGCCGCCCCGAGGGCGCTTCCCATTCCAACGAGACCAATAGCGGACGCGAGCCCGTGCCAGGCCTGAACAACCGCAAACCCAGGAAATTTTCGCCCTCTACGGGCGATTCCTCTTGTATCACCTCGACCGTCGGGGCCAAAGGCGCCTTCGAACCAATCTGCCCGCAAGCCCCCAACAGCGTTAATAAAATAAAGTAAAAGGGCCGAGAGGTTTGCCCACTCAGCCACCCCCACAACCAGTACCGCGCCCAGGTCGATCGGCGCCTCAAAGCTCCTGGCCGGACTGCTCGGTCTCCAACAAGTGCAACCGGTCGCGAAGCGAAGCGGCCAATTCGAATTGGTCTTCTTCAACCGCGGCCTGTAACTCGGCGACGAGGCGCTCGCGCGGCGAGCGTGGCCTACTGGTCTCTACTTCGCTTTGCCACTCGCGCAAAAAGAGCAGTTCTGGGCAATCGTCTAGCTGGCCCAACTGACCAATCTTCTCGAGAAAGGCTTCAATCTCAGCAATGCCCTGGCGAATTTCTTCGACAGCTTCCTTATGCCCGTCCTCATCCAAATAAGCCAATGCCCGAGCTTGGATCCGGTGCGCGGTAACGAAGACCCGGTACTGCTCGGCCAATTGGCGATCCTCGTCATTTTCTGCATAATCGTAACACATATCGAGGATCTTCAGATTGTGCTTTGCATCCTCTTCGGCTCGCTGATATTCCTTTAGCTCGAAAAAGCTAATTCGCCGCCAATAGTATTTCATGGCCTCTTGCGCCAAATTCCAGCAATCTTCGCGCGACAAACTGAAGGTACCTGGACCTTGATCGTCTTCGCGCTCCACCTTCTTCTCTTGGTAGTAATCCAAGAGGGAGGCATAACCATGCGGACGGATGGCGTCGGGACGGCCGCTCCATTCCAACTGCATCAAACCCAGATCCATGCGGATCTGTATTTTTTGCCCGCCGCGTCCCCCGTCAATCTTGCGCACACTCAACTCACCAGGTGCGTATTCCCACCCCCCAAGGAGCGGACCGATATCGCTTTTCATAATGGTTAAAAACCTTGAAAAATTCTATGCTTAGGTCGATTTTTCTCGGCTAAGATCGACCTATAATATACGATTCGTTTGTTTTTGTCAACACATTAGTAAACAGCGGTAGAATCACTCGTATCCGACGGAGGATCGCCTCTTATTTCCGTAATAATAGACAGCAGTTCTTTACGCATTGTCGGGTGCAAACGGTTGTTCCCCATATAATTCTCGATCTCAGAGATCGCCGGCTCGCCGACGCGCACCAGCGCATCGTGAGCCAGTGTCCTTTCTTCAGCCGTCGGATTGTATTGCATTTGATTGCGTTCGATCGGTGTGCCGAACATGCTGACACGGGGTTCGCCGCCCTGGCCAAAGGGGTCCATACCGACATTCGGATAACGCCGGGGGCCGCCCGTAGAATCAGCACCGGCCGGACCAAAAGGGTAACTCTGTTCTTCACCCGTGAATACGCCCTTTTGCGTGCGTTGCTCGCTGCGCAAGATCAGAATACTATAATAACTCAGCGCATTGACCAGGATCTCCGCCGATTTGGCACCGCCCATCGCTCCCAACGACTCCACCGCAGCCATTCGCAACTCGGCATCGGCGGTATTGAGCGAGCGATCGAGCAAACGGCCAATTTCAGGCGCGGCACTCTGATCGCCGATGGCACCCAGCGCACGAAGCGCGTCTTGCTTGAGGGTCGTTCGCTGTTCATAGGAGTGCAGTACACTCGACAACACCGGCACCGCCCGGCGGTCGCCGACCTCACCGAGTATTCGCGCCGCCTTGCGTCGTGTGGCATATGGATAATCCTGACGAGACACGATCTCCATGATCTTATACAGTTGATCGTCGTTGCCCTCAAGATAAAGCTTGTGCATCTGGTTGACGTTGGTGCATCCAGGCAGGGCCAAAAGCGCCGCCAAAAGCACTATTCTATGCATTATAATCTCCCGTATTCCTCCCCTTGCAAAAGGGGGGCATTTCCTCTATACTCAGACATTCATTTCCACAACGCCTTCTATGGCAGGAGTTTTAGTGAACGCCGCACAGACACACGACCGCCAGACAATCCCCGGCATTAAAGATACGCTCGCCGTTTCAAGCGGCAAGGGCGGAGTCGGCAAGTCCACGCTCACCGCCAACTTAGCCGTCGCTCTCGCCGGTAAGGGCCTGCGAATCGGGCTGCTCGATGCCGATATCTACGGACCCAACATCCCAGGCATGTTCGGCCTCAGCGGCCGCCCAGAAATGCACGAGTCGAGCGGACGCATCCAACCCCTGGCGGCCCATGGAATCACGGCCATTTCGATGGGGCTTCTACTCGACCCGGGCACGCCGGTCATTTGGCGCGGCCCAATGCTGGCCAAAATGATCCACCAATTCCTCTTTAACGTCAACTGGGGCGAACTTGATCTATTGCTCCTGGATTTACCCCCAGGCACCGGCGACGTACAAATCACATTGACCCAGATCGCCCCGCTCACAGGTGCCTTGATCGTGACCACCCCCTCGGCGATCGCCCTCGAAGACGTCCGGCGAGGCGTCGAAATGTTCCGCCAAACAGCGGTTCCCCTAATCGGCCTGGTCGAAAATATGAGTTATTTCTCATGCGACAAATGCGGCCACGACGAAGCGATTTTCGGCGAAGGCGGCGGCGAGGCCACCGCCCGCCACTTAGACATCCCCTACCTCGGCCAAGTTCCACTCGACCCGCTTGTCGGCCGCCAAGCCGATGCCGGCGAGCCGATCGTGCAAGCCCACCCCGATGCCGCGAGCAGCCAGGCGCTCCTGCGTCTGGCCGGTGACGTCAACAGCTATTTCCAATCCGCCTGATGCCGCCGATCAAAGCCTACCGTCCTATACGGCACCCAGTACTGGAACGAAGTCATCGACATTGAAGCCATGGCCCGCTGGGGCACCATCCGCGAAGAAGACCTCAAATTATCCCACCGCGCGGATACACCCGAAGCAGCGTTTAGCTACCTTCAGCAGAAACTCGAACCCATCGTGGCGGCAAAACAACAATGAATCGCGTGAATATAGCCTGTGTCGGCGCCGGTTATTGGGGCAAGAATCTGGTGCGCGTTTTCCACGACTTGCCCGAGGTCCATCTGAGCCAGGTCTGCGACGCCGACCCTAAAATCCGCGCCGCCATCCAACAGCAATACCCCGAAATCCAAACGGGCGCCGACTACGACCTCTTGTTGGCCGACGAGTCGATTGATGGTGTTGTTTTAGCCGTACCGGCCGTGCACCACTACGCATTGGCACGAAAAGCCCTCGAACAAGGCAAGCACGTCTATATCGAAAAGCCCATGACGCTCAATTCCACTGACGCCGAACACCTAATCGAACTGGCTGAGGAACACGACCGCGTCCTGATGGTCGGCCACCTGCTCGAATACCATCCCGCCGTGCAGATGCTCCGGCGCCTAATAGAGTCCGGCGAGCTTGGCGATCTATACTACTTATATGCCCAACGCGTCAACCTAGGCATCGTCCGCAAGGACGAAAACGCCTTGTGGAGCCTGGCACCGCACGATATCTCGGTGATCCTGCACCTGCTCGGCCAGAAGCCCGACGCCGTCAGCGCCCGTGGCGAGTGTTATCTACAACCGGGCATCGAAGACGTCGTTTTTGCCAATCTGCACTTTGCCGACGGCAAGATGGCGCAATTACAACTCTCTTGGCTCGATCCGCATCGGATCCGCCGCCTGACCGTGGTCGGCAGCCGAAAAATGGTGGTCTTTGACGATGTGGAGAGCACTGAGAAGGTGAGGATCTACGACAAGTCGGCCGAACGCCCCGAATACGATTCTTACGGTGACTCCATCAGTTTGCGCTTTGGCGACGTGGTCATCCCGCGCCTGGAAATGGCCGAGCCGCTCAAGTTGGAATGCCAGCATTTCGCCGAATGCGTGCGCAATGGCCAAACCCCTCTAAGCGACGGCCGCGACGGCTTGCGGGTCGTTCAGGTATTAGAAGCCGCCCAGGCATCGCTGCGCCAAAACGGCGCACCGGTGCAAATCAGCTAACGCACTTCGAATTCCGATCTAACCTCGGCCTGGTTCCCACTCATATCCCGCACCCTCACCAGCAGGTTGTGCTGCCCCGGTAGCAAATCCTCCGGCAAGTGCCCATGTACCAGCCCCGCGTCCGGATCGTACTCGGCAAGAATCGAACGGCCATCGAGGACTAACTCGATATCTTTTTCACGGCCAATGCCGGCTCCCATATCGCGAATCGCAGCACGGATAGTCGGGCGGGCTTCAACGACCTTGCCGGCGGCTGGCCGCAAAGCGTCAATCTCGGGCGGCACCAGGTCGGCCAAGAGCGCATAACGGCCAAAATGGCGCACCTTCGCGCCGACCTGCCCATGTGCCGCATCCCATTCGTTGCCCACCATCCCCCACTTCCCTTCGGCGACTTCTCGATAAATCCCCAGCTTTTCCGCAGGCCAATCCCCCCCTTCGTACCGCAGACGAATCTCCATCTTGCGGTCAAAGCTGAATTCAGGCCCCAATGAAAAAGCGGCACCAGCGACGAGTAATTCTTGGGGGGTTTGCGGTTCAAAAACCTCGACCTGGGGGAAAAAGGGGGTATAAACACTCGCCTCCGCAAAACGCAATGTTATCTGTCCGCCATAAAAGGATAGATCATGCGCTATGCCTGGACGGACCAACTGTCGGTCGAGCAACACTTGCTCAACCGGCAAGCCCTGTGCATATAGATCAACCGGTATCTGCGCCGAATCACCCGGTTTAATTGGCACCGCGACCCGGAATTCGCGCAAGCCGGTCTGCCGTGGATCGAGCCAGCTCGCCCCGACCCGCACCCGCGGCGCAGCACTGGGCACCTGGTCATGGCGCATGACAATTTCGACAAAATCCTGATGCGAACGGCGCTCTACGACAAAACCAGATACCGGAACCTCCCCAGCCTGCTCTTCGCCCGCCTCAACAGGCAAACGGCAAATGGCGAAAGCCCCCTCCCCAGCCGGATCCAACGCCCGAACCCGCCAGTAGGCGGCACCGCGGTGAATTCTCCATTTTAGCTCTCCCAACCGGCTCTGTCGCCGGTCGACTTCTTTCCACGTCTCACCGTCGAGAGAACTCGCTAGTTCGACCGCTACTAACGCATCGTCCGCGTCCGTCAATTGCGCTTCTATTGTATAAATACTATCCGCCGAAATAGAAATTCGCGCGTTGGTGATCTGCGGCGGCGCATCGACCAACAGGCGAAAACGCACCCGGCTTTCGTTGCCGTTGACATCCGTGACCATAATGACCGCTTCATGCATTCCCTTGCCCAACGCGCCCTTACCCGTATTTAGCAGCCCATTACCGCGTTCCTTATAAAATCCAAGCCGATTGCCGGGCAGGCGGCATAGATTGAAAAAATCCCCGGCGCCACCTGCAAACTTCACCAACGAGCGATCGAGAGCAATCTGGTGCATATCCGCGTAGGCAACTCGATCGTACTCGGCAGCAAAATAAGCACGACCATCCAACTCCAACGCGGCGCTATAGGGCGCAAGTTCATTGGACGCGCCATCGGCCCGATCGTACATCTGTATACTAACCCCCACCCAACCGTGTACCTGTATCGGCTTGGCGACCGTAAACTCGCCTCGCTCGGGCCTAAAACGCAAACCCAACACATAAGGGTCATGACCGCCCTCGACCTGGGCACCGCTGCCATAGGGCGTGATCGCGACGCGTTGTAACGTCGGCGCAATCGTATCGGCAATGGCAAAACCGTGCAAGAGCGGATTGACGGGGACATTATCCCCGTCGCGCAATTCCAAATGCAAATGTGGTGGCCCAGCGCCGCTTTGCCCGCTCCAGGCGATAAGCTCGCCGCCCTCAACGGGCAGATCGCCTTCGTTGAAATACAAATCCACGCTATAGCTTCCGCGCTTTACTTGCGCCTTGTGGACGCGCTCGGCAATCTGGGGAACGAATCGTTGGAGATGACCATAAACCACGGTCCGACCATCCGACAGTTTCAAATATACCGCGCGACCATACCCCCAAGGCGAAGTACGCACCCGCCAGATATAGCCATCCGCCAGGGCCTGTACCTCATACCCCGTCTTGCCCCAAGTTTTGACATCCATACCGGCATGGAACGCCGTCGCACGCGTTTCTCCGAATGTCGAGGAGAGCGCCGGCTCGAGACGCAATGGCCAAAAGAGACGCTCCTCAGCACCGCCCGGTACAGCCAAAACAACGAGCGCCAGCAACACCGACTTAACCATTGCCATCCTCGTGTATCTGCAGGATAATATCATCGGGGGTAACTTCGAGAAAATGCAGAGGACTTTCGGTCCAGGACCCGGTATTGAAATAGCGCAAACCTTGGCGCTCAATATCCATAGGCGCGTGCGTATGTCCACAAACGACCGCGCCAAAACCCTGCTCGCGGGCGGAGCGCAGCGCATTATTGGCAACGTGCTCGCTGAGCATGCGGTAGAATAACGACCACTTCTTAGCGTATTCGGCGACGTGCATATTGCGAAAACCAAACATAACGCGGAGGCGGTGAAAACGGCGGAAGAGCCACTTGAATATTCCGTGGCGCGGCATCAATCGATCGAGTCGGTCGCCGTGCACGACGAGCAGTCGTCGCTCGATCGCCCAACTATCGGCAAATTGGATCTCCCCCTTTTCGGCCAACTCAAATTCGGCGTCGTGGTTGCCGTATACCCAGATAACGGGTCGAATCCGCGACTCGCTCACCAGGCGATCAAGCACGGCACCGTGTTCTTTAGGCAACGGAGCGCGGGGATCATCGATAATATCGCCATTGAGCACCAACTGCACTCCCCCAGGCAACGCATCCAGCCATGAGATGAAAGTCTCGTGGTGAAAATAAGCCGATCCCAAATGCAAATCACTAACGATAAAACTGCGTTCGACGATCATGCTCCTTGCTATATCTATAAGGTATGTATAGAATTATTTAACATTTTATGAATAAAGACAGAAACGCACCATCGCGCAAAGCGTTCGACCCGGCCAAACTGCAGGCCCTGCTCGAGCATCTCGGACGTCTTCTGCCCGACGAAAAACAACGCCAGGCTTTTTATAGCTGTTCGCAAACACAGCCACCGGCCTCGCTGCGTCTCAACCCCCTGCAAGCCCAGTCCCAGACCCTAGAGCCCCTCTTGCGCCAACTCGGCGAACCCGTGCCGTGGTGCGAAGACGCCTTTGGCATGCCCGAGAGTGAAAAAGGCCTCGGGCAAATGCTCGAACACGCGATGGGCGCACTCTATGTTCAGGCCAAAGCCCCGATGTTGGCCGTCGAAGTGCTCGCCCCACGCCCGGGTGAACGCGTGCTCGATCTTTGCGCCGCACCCGGCGGCAAGAGTATCCAGATCGCTGCGCGTATGCAAAATAGTGGCCTGTTGTTGCTCAACGAGATGCGCAGTAAACGCATGCCCTCTCTCGTCGGTAATCTCGAACGCTGCGGCGTCGCCAATTTCGTCGTCAGCCAGGCCCCCGGCGCGATGCTCGCCCGCTACTTCCACAACTTCTTCGACCGCATCCTCGTCGACGCGCCGTGTTCGGGAGACGGCATCGTGCGCAAAGACAAGAATATGCTCAATTACTGGTCCTCCGAGAATGCCGGGCACTTCGGACAACAGCAAATAGGTCTTTTGCGCGCCGCCTTCCATATGCTGAAACCGGGCGGTAGCCTGGTCTATTCGACCTGCTCTCTTTCATTAGAAGAAAATGAGGAAGTACTGCTCGGCCTTATACGCCGCTATGAAGCCAATGTCGAGATTCGCGCAATCGACAACTATGAAAATCAGCCACTGCCCGCCGAGATAGCCGCACAATATCCAGCCGATTTTTCTCGCGGTGTCCGCGTCTGGCCACATCACCACAATACCGAAGGCGCCTTTGTCGCCCATCTCTGCAAACGCGAGCCGACCATCAGCAGCCACCGCGACGCAGACGCCGCCAGCTGGTTGCCACAGACCCGCTGCGATGCTGCAGCCGATGAGGCGAGACGCGCGATAGAAAGCCGCTGGCAATGCGATTTGCCTCGCCCCCCAGGTCAGGTTTACACCCTCAGTAGCCGCCTGCTCACTCTGCAACCGGCACTAGGCCCGGCCATCCAGCAACACCTCCCGCACTTCGTTCGCAGCGGCATGCGCGTTGCCCGCCACCACAAAGGCTACAGTTTTATCAGCCAACAAACCGTCGCTCTTTGCGGACATCTTATGCAGGGCCCCAGCATCGAACTGAATTTCTCGCAATTGCAGAGCATCTTTCAAGGACAACTGGCACAACTGGATCGGGCCACCGATCTCAAAGGCGAGGTTCTCTGCCGCTTTGGCCCGTGGACAGCCTGCCGCGCAATAGTACAAGAAGGAGGCTTATTGCTCGATGGCATGTTACCGCGCAATTTCTTCCGCAATAATCTGCGCACGCTCGTTTAAAAAGCACTTTTTTCCTCTAATCCCACCAGAAATAAGCAAAATACAGACAAATATCGCTCATTTGTACCTTTTATTCGCCCAAATCGCCTCGATTTGAGTGCAATAGGGAAGATTTTACCCTAGCCCTAGTAGATTTTTCCCTTCTGTTTTCCGTCAATTTCCTCGCACTTTCCACATCTTGTGTCCACGCACCGCCCCCGCCCTATATACGCTGATAAGTCCTATGAAAAAACACGTAATACCACATAGTTTTTCATAATTTATTTTCGCTCATATCTCATTTATAAATAGTATGTTATGACTATAGTTGTCATTGCCAGAGCTGAACTGGCACAGCCCTTGCAATAGGATGGGCAGACAGACTTAGTCCTCTTGTTTTATGAGATCCGGGGGCGGGAACTCCCCTCCTTTCACATCTGCCGCTCCTCGCGCAGATGCAGCTCCCGGGTCTCGACTTTAATCGTAGCGCAAAGGAATGCTATGCGTCGCCATCACCCCTATTCGAGCCACGTGCGACTCTTCCTTTTTCTTACGTTGCTCAGCAGTATTTTTGCTCTCTGCATCAAAATTACCAGAGAGAGCGATTACTTAATCACGAGCCACACCCGATCCAATGCGGATAGGGTACACCACTCAGCTATCGGCAATAACACAGCCTTGGCGCTCAAATAGATAGGACAGGGAAATGTTGCAACTGAGATGGTACAGAGCGCAGTTGGATAGACTACCAACAGACAGCAAAGAGAAGATGAACCAAGCGTTATTGAGCGCGATGCACCGGGGCAGTTTGCCCAGCAAACGCGAGTGGGAGTGCGCCGTGCAAAAGGCGGCTCACTTCTATAAACGAACCGTCTTTCCGCGAGTGTCTGTGGCCTTCTCCCCAAGGCCATAGATGCTTCGGAAGGTCTTTACCAAGAGTCTCAATAGCCCCCTCTCTCCCCAGCGGGCCTTCGAGACTCACATTGGGCGCCTGTGGCCCGCTCCCCTGGGCCATGGGCGCCCGCTTTAAATCTTTGTACGTAATATCTGTGGCCTTCTCCCCAAGGCCATAGACATCCGGCTTCAAACTTCACATTGGGCGTCTGTGGCCTTCTCCCCAAGGCCATAGACATCCGGTTTCAAACTTCACATTGGGCGTCTGTGGCCTTCTCCCCAAGGCCATGGACATCCGGTTTCAAACTTCACATTGGGCGTCTGTGGCCTTCT
>Ga0233439_10003941_pt1 | contig 14870 bp, 4 predicted proteins | sample SI_123_September_6_FD_182713 | JGI IMG/M metagenome (GOLD analysis project Ga0233439, IMG submission 182713) | Seawater microbial communities from Saanich Inlet, British Columbia, Canada - SI_123_September2016_100_MG | ecosystem: Environmental > Aquatic > Marine > Inlet | place: Canada: British... | reverse complement strand
CTACCTTGTAGGGAGACCTGTGCAGGGAAACAAACGAGAGCACGTGACCACATGAAGAAATGGTGAATTCACAAAATCACATGGCTCCACAGAGAACCCGTGTACTAACGACTCCGTTGACCGACGCGAAAAAACTAAGGTGAACAGAATTGTATTCAAATTTGTTGCCGTAGATAAAATGGACAAAAATATACTGATAATCGGGGGAGTGATCCTCGTTCTAGCTTTGTTTGTCTGTGCAATCGTATACGTGTACGGAGGTTCAGGAGGATCAGGTAAGCCAGCAAAATGCAAGACCGACAGTGATTGCCGGGATGGCAAGAGCTGTGTCTCCGGTACCTGCGTCGCGTCGTCAAAGTGCAAGACCGATAGCGACTGTCAAGGTGGCAAGAGCTGCGTCTCCGGTGCTTGCGTTGCGCCGGTCAAACCTACTGGAGACTACTCACACAACGGGAACGGTGTTTGCGTCTTGGATAGCGATCACGGCACTATGTCGTACAAAGACTGCGTAGACCGTTTCCAGGGAAAACGTCAAGCCGCTCCTACTCCGCGCAAGCCCGTAACGAATTGCCCAGGAGCTACGGGTGTCCAAAGCACATTGGAGGCCTGCCAAGCGTTCAATCTGGATTGTTGTTTTGACCCATCCGCGACAGACGCTAATGGCAACCCAGCGTGGTGTTATCAACCCGAGGACGGAGAAAAATGCCAAACGTTTCTCGCCGAAAACTGTTCGGGTTGTGGCCAAGAATGTGCTGACCCGAGAGCATGCGCCAAGAAAACAGACTGTTGCTTTGATTATAACGCACTACAGACAGTTGCGGTACAGCTCAAAGATGGCAGTCAGATCAAAGAGTCAATACCGGCTTGGTGCCATCAGTCCGATAGTACAAGCTGTCGTGACAGATACCCTGCCCGTACAGCACCCGAGACTTACTACTCATTTCAGCGTGTAATCGAGAAAGGCGGGGTTGTACCACCCGTTTCGTCTCAAATGGATGCTATTCCTGGAAGTATGCTAGATGATGGTATCTCTCCTATATACAAAAACCAAGACGGGCGGTTCCTTGTTGATTGGGACTGCTCTTCCGGTTTGTTATGTGGGAATTCGTGGGGAAAGCCAAGTAACCAAGCCAAATTGTTCGTCAATTTACTTGCGTTGAATTCACCAAATGCCTTTATTAAGAACTTAGACCACCGGGTGGCATACATAACGTCTCAATTCTACACTGCGCAGGTCACGGACGCTACCCAGGCACAGCCAGCCACGGAAAGCGACTGGCAAGAACAAATGGTGCTGAACGGGCCCGGGTGCGACACTTGCGCGGTCGGATCCGGTTGCCTCGGGGCAGGGATACCCGATAAGAAGACTACGTGTGGTCCTCTCAATGTATGGCAAGGGGGGCAAATGGTGTACAACGCAGGTTTCATGGTTTTTACGGCAAACATGTTTTTCACTTCCGCAATCCCGGAATCACATCTGCTGTATGGTCATTACGGTAGCACGTATGGATATTGTTCTCTTTCCATGGTTCTCACCCAAGCGTCCGGGGTACTTGTCAACAATAAATCTTTACCACAGGTCGACACAGCGTTTGTCCTGACAGAGAATAGGCAGAATCCACATCAGACGATGCATCAGAACATCCTTTATAGGCTACTTAATCCTGATGACACACCTGGGACTCTTGGTCAGCAGCTGCTTGCTGCTGTCGAGACGGTGTATAGGAGCTCTCCGAACCTCTACGGTAAGCCTGGAGTGGGAGACGTGATGGATGGCTATTCTTACACCTTGGGATACTTTACCATCGCCGGAAAACAGGCTTCGGCGACCGTGGTGGTGAAAAACAGTGTCTTTGTCCTCAGCACTGATCCCGAGCCTGGATACTTCTTTGGTAGCGGTACAAAACCCATAACCACCATGATGGTGATCAATGCTCTATCGGAGAAGCTACCTCACCTGTCTGGCCCAGACTTCGTCAAACGACTCAAGGGTGGGGGAAGCGGAGCCAGGGCTGGACAGGGAGCCCTGCCGTTCGGTACGGCCTTGGCGTTAGGATCTGACAAGTACTATGAAGTGGTCAAGGATGAATCCAAGACTATTAAGGAGTGGATCAATACATACTTTTCTCCAAGCGGATGCGACTATCACGGGCTAACCCAAGCCAGTTGTCCGAGCCATATATGTAATACAGTGTCGAATGGTGACTGTACTCCTAAGTGTAGCTGTCCCGTACCCCAGTTGAACAGCACTATCCCACAGAAGCAACTGAGTGTGTACGACCTCACCTGCATGCGCGGAGGTATACCCGACACAGATACGAACACAGGTAAGCCTGGGTCTTTCATACCAAGCAGATTCAGGCCGGTTCCTTATGAATCCTCCACTCTTGGTCTCGAAACACCTGGATCATCGCCTACGCCTCCGGCACCTGTTGATTGGCAACTTGACACGGTAGAACAGTGGGCCGCGCGTTGCCATGCACTTGGGCCTTTGGAGTACCTGTTTGAGACCGTTGGGATGGACTGGACCCCGGGATGGACCGGGTCGACTCCTAACACCCCCAATATGATAGACCGCAACCTCCCAACGGCAGCGTACACGTCGTCTGGATATACTTTGTTGGGTTCACTTTTGTGGGTGCTCGCAGACGAGGGAGGTGGCGACTGGTTAAGTATCGATTTGAATAAAATGTACCTTCCATCTGGATTGCAGTCATCGGCCAACTTTGCGGGCACGTCTGGAAACAAAGGTAGTACTTACATTCGCGCCAAGGGAACTTAATTGAGGAGATGAGCGATTTTATACCCAAACGAGTATAAAAACCTACATGATTACGAGTTCACGGAGTAGCACCCATGCTTCTTATGCACCTCTGTACTAGCCCAAGGCCCCCAAATCTGGTCGACGGCAGGGCCCCAGCTTGCCCTCCACTCTTGTGTATTATTGTATGGATCACCAATGTGGTTCTTGGACAATTCCATCCACCCTTTGCCTTTTTCCATCGGGTAGCCGGTACCATTGTTCCCAACCTTTTGTCCTGGGCATATGCTACAGTACTTGACGTTCACCGGTGGATTATAGAGTTTCCTTGCCTGTTGAGCAGGGATAGACGTGCTTAGGGCAGATAACGCAAAATTCTTACGGGTGACGCTTGTGGCATTATAGTGCTTTTTGTTTAGATTCCCCGGGGACGTGTCAGAGGAGGTTGATCTGTCTACGAAAGCGGGGACGAAATTATCAAGCAAGTATCTATCCATGCACACACTGATGTCCAGGGTGACCTGGAGCTGACAAGTGATAAGAGACCCTTCTCCAGATTGATCTGGGAGATTTTGATAAGCCCAGTTGTCATCCGAGGGCGGTATCAATGGTCCTAGCGGTCCACAACCATCTTGCATCGTACGAGTTTTACTGCAGACTCTACGTCTCGAGAACAGGATCTCGGAGTCATAATAGGGGTACTCGCATGCGCTAGCCTGACCACATATATCGTCTTTTGAGGACACAACCATGGACTGCCAACCCATGGCCTGTATCATGTCGTAAAGGCAGTTATCGGCAGTGCCAGTGACACCAAGTAAGCCGAACGGGAATGCACTTGTGTCGTGTATCCCTGTATCTCCATAGCACTGCATTCCGGCGCACCACGCAAGGCCAAATTGTTGGGACGCGTCTTTCTTTGGATCTCCCCACGCTCCGGTTCCGCTAGCACTCCCACAGAAAGCTTTAATCAAATCGGGGGTCCAGTCCGGCTGCAGATCTGGCAGCTGTGCGTTGAAATTCGGGTTTTTGATGTTCATCTCTGGAGGGCAATAGTACTGACGGAAGTACTTGCCAGACAAGTATAGTTCGCTGTACTTACCACTATCCATCGGATTCATCCATTTATTTGCGGTCTGTAGAGTCTGTTTTGTGAAAGGGTCATATTCACCCTTCATCCACCGCGTCTGACCGCATCCTAGTTCACCTCCTTTCCATGTTACTTGTGGTTTTCCTGGAATGAATCTCCACTGGCCTGGGCCACCCCCTTGTGGTCCAGCCCACTCCAGGCATCCTCCACCACCCGCTTTAATGGCTTTTTCATACTGAGCAAGGCTACCAGAGAACTTATCGGATCGAGGAACAGTAATGTAACCCATTAGATACTCTCTGCGGTCGGAGCCACCCCTGAATCCCGACAGCGACGCGATTTGTTGGCCAATACACGCACCCCCGTCGGAGTTGCAACACCCGGATGTCGGATGTTCTGCTGCCACGGCGCTGAGAGGTCTCCGAAGCTGGGGGCCATGAGAGTTGGAACGATCAGATATCGCGATCAATGCGTGTACGTAATTGAAGTAAGTACCAGATCTACCCAGATTGGTAAACTTACCGTAACCTTTTATTGGGTAGAATAAGTCTGAGTACCACGACCCGCTACACCCATATTGCGCCGTATATCCGTCCGATGGAGAGCAGTACTGAGCGTCGGGGTATGTAACTTTTTGGAAATTTGACCCGTCCGCGGATTTTTTATACAACGAAAGCCCAGGCTTCGCGTTTGATCCGTCTATCCTCATAGGTTTGTGATTGTCAGTCAAGTAGTATAACAGGTCACAAGGCTGAGCGGCGTCCTTCAAACACCGCCCACTCATCTGCACTTGCCCTTTCCCCCCGACCATGTCCGAAGGTTTGACATTAGGGTTATCGACCACCCCCGAGCTATTAGCCATGCACATGCAAGCGTTACTCCAGCCACTAGTGAAAGTAGAGCATCCAGTTCCAGTTGTGAAGTCCTCTTTTATTGGCCCACCCCATCCCGCTACATTCCCAGCATCAGTCCCGACATAGGCAGGTCCGGTTACCCCACTTCCCGGTTTGGCGACCTGGTATTCCCAAGCCTTCTTGAAGTCATCCACCGTGACGCCACACCCGGGTGCATAATTGGCGTCTCGACAGAAACTACTAAGCAGTTGAGTGTTTGGTGTAGAGTATCTACAAGTCCCATCTAGATTCGCCTCTTGTTTTAGACCGCCACTCTCAGCTGCAAAGTCCACTGTCTCTACGTAAGCATAACTAGGGAACCCTTGACGAGCTATCCCATAGGGTTGGATGAAGAATGCACCCATATACGGACGTCCTATATGATCTCCGTTTCCTATCCAGTCCTTGAGGTCGTTCCAAGTTTTGCAGCTACCCGGGTCCGAACTAGAACAATTCACTGGAGCATAATCAGGAGGTTGGGACCCCGATGGCTGGTTCTTCCAGCTTGGACCGGCATTCATCGCGACCGGTATGAAATCAGGGGATATGTCCGGGTTCGCCCACCAACCTGAGTCATTAGCATCACCCAAACACTTCTGTCCAGTGTAGTCGTTTTGTGGATTACCACGAATCACTGGGTTGTTGCATTGAAGATTGAGCACTGCCTCATACCCGGCCATAGGGAAGAACTGAATGTACGCTGCAGCATATGGCCCGATCAACGGGCGTAGTCTTTGTCCGGGACCAGGTGGGCTATTTCCTCCAATTTCTACCAAGCTAGAAAGTCCAGACATGCCAACCAGGGATTTTGGAGCTTTGCTGACATTCATGAATGGGACCATGGGATCCATCACGAAAGGTGTGTAATACCAGTCGAGCATATTGTAAATGGTTCTTAGCTGACTAGCGGAACACTTTTTCCAGTACCCTCGTGCTACAGCAGGGTACAGCATGGAAAAATAGTTACGAAGACATGATGGGATATCGGTACCCGCTGTTATCCCAATAAACGTGGTTGCAGCGGTAGGATCCCAGTAGTTGATGGCAGTGGATTGGGAGCCCATTGGGGCCGGAAGCCCCAGATTGCCAGTCCCCGGTGGTGGTGGTACGGGAGGTGTGTCTGTCGGTGTTGGTACAGGGGCTGGGTTGGTGCACGTTCCGTCTGACCAGACACACCCGAGAGATGTACAATCTTTCTCTCCGGTGCAATCACTGCACTCCGCGCATGTAGAACCACCAGAGCCTCCCCCGGTGACTAATTTATGGACAAGTATAAGCATCAACACGACAGCAATCAAGCCGCCGATCCACAGTATTACTCGGGTTGTTTTATTGATATTGACCATTCGTTTTTATAGCTATCTAGAAAATAGGTAAATTTATTCTGTACCCTTTATAAAAAAGATATGAATTGTTTGCAGCCACCTAGCGATAACAAAACTGTGAAGTTTATTGCCGGACTGGCGGGTCCTTCGTCCGCATACAACCCTCTACCCATCAACAATTTGAATGATCTATGGATGAAAAATCTGGAGAATCTTCAATCCGGGGACATCATGGTGTGTGGGGGTGATTTCATCCAAGCGGCTTCCCCCGATGCGTGCTTTCTCCAGGACGGGCAAGTTGACCCATCCAAGTCCCTGAAAGTCACAGCAACGGAAGCTGCTTCTTGGAATACGGGTGTGGACTACAGCAAAGTGTGCAATACTAAGGAAGAACTGAACTCATGTGAGAACGGTGTCTACCAGACCGGGTCGCCGACAGATACCAATCGGGTAGGAACATTCCCTTGTATTTGCCCATGCCTCGATAAGTTAAGTTCTTATCCGACAAACACTGATCTTTTGATTGCATGCAAAGATGCGATGTCTAGAGGTGTAAAAATAGTGTTCATGGACGATATATTTTTCCTGTCTGATGTGTATCCTGACAACAAACGGGGTCACGATTTCGTGTTCGTAACTCTACAGCATTACTCAGACACCCTGTCACCGACAGACAAATCGTGCAAAGGGGGTGGATTTTACTGGTATATGTACGGCCAACAAGGTAGGAGTATAAACAACGGAGCTTTCCTGAGAACTCATGCTAAGGTAACCAGTTTCTACTTCATTGGTCCTTCTCACAAGGATAAGTATTTCTCGTCTATACAGGGATCGTTCAATCCTTCTTACCCAATTTCTCTTACCTTCGAGACCGGGGTAAACGTCGTGGGTCTTCTAGACAATGAGTTCATTAAAGCATCAGCCTACTTCCCTTTCGATGAGCTCACACATGTGATAAGTTTCGCTTATACAAGCGATCCGAGCAAAGGACCTCGGCGGTACTACACCGGATTAGGCCCATCCCCTTGCCCGCCAAGCAGCGAATGGACGGGTAGCGTTAACAAAAATGCAAACCACTGCAAGATCCCTCCGTGCTGCTCGGCAGATCACCACGGGTTCATCCAGCCATGGTTCAACATTGCTAATGCACTAGGAATTACCGGGTTTAATCCGAACGGTGGAGACCAAGGGCAACCTCCTCTACCCGCGACATGGTGGAAGAAGTTGAATGGAACCATGTGGGCATCGTCCAATCCAGACACGAGTGGATATTACCCAGTATTTGGTGAAGATGTTTTCATCAAGCCGATCAACATTCCTAAATTGGAATTCTGTGGCCTAGACTTCACCAAGATCAAGTACGGAAAATCGCTACACGAGGACAGGATTACATTCACTGACTCCAACGTGGTGGTCAAATTTGGGGCTGCTCCATCCCAACTAATGGGAAGATACTATTTCGGTCTGACCCTCACAAATGAGATTCTGGCAGATGCTAAAAAGTATGTCAAGGTCGGTTTGATGCAGAACTTGTTAGACTATCCGTGTATAGGAAAAGATTGCGGCAGCGCGACTACGGCAGACTCTACGAACATCATTGACAAACTAGCCGGAACTTGGCTTCTCGGGCCCTCGACACAGCTGCCCGCATCCCGCGATGAATATGGGGTGACTCAGTACACGCCTGGTGCAATGATGGAACTTCTGAGGGGTGGTACTCCTTTCTATGTCTTCCAAAAAGATCAAGGAGTATTTGAGACCAGCGACATGTGCGCTTTCAAATGCGACTCTTCAGGTGGCAAATGTACCCCTGCACCCCCGGATCCCAATCAAGCGTTCTATAAGCAAACCAACAGCTGTTTTGATGCATCGGGGAGCATCGATACTAGTAAACCAGGGTGTTACGCTAACGCCGCGGCATGTGGTAAAGCATGCGGTCACAGTCCCGCTCCTAGCCGCAGTCCCGCTCCAACGAAGGAACCCTACACAAGGGAACCAGAATGCAACGGTGCCGACTACCAAGACTATGTATCCGCGTGGACAGCAAACGGCATTTACACCCCCGGTGGGGACATGTTGACACCCTGGCTCGGAGGGGCTACTCAGATTCCACAACCAGTGGGTAATATCCCGGTGGAAAACCTTGGGGTTAATTACACAGGTGCAAATGGCCCACAATCCAAGTTGCAAGACGGAACACTCAAACCAATCTCTGCCGCTAACCCGTATCCGTTCTTTGTCGGGTACTATTCCCAAAATCAAGAGAAGTCAGGGGGACTACACTGGAAATTCTACATGAATGAGAAGAGTATGCTCTTTTCTACCCACCATCCTGCCACTATGTTCTACACATCCGGCGATCCGCAAAGCAAGGACGACCCAGGTGCGATCTTTAAGACTACCTACGTTGCAATGGGTTATGATATCCAATGGGGGAACTGCAGCAACCTGATCGCCTACTATGATCAACTCTACAACTGGATCTGGGAAAATAGCGTATGGCATTTCACTGGTTTTTATCCTGATACCGCATTAGCCAAGTCTTTGCTACCTCCACTGTGCTCTACTCCGGATTGCAAGGTTCCAGGAGCATCGCCTGTACCCGGGGACGGCTCTTGCTATGCCGGAGGCCTGGGAGCAAGTACCGCACACACCGGAGGTTACAAATGCGTTCCCGGTACTGGGAAATGGAAAGACCATAATTTCTGTGATGTAGACAATTCGAAGACACCTCAGTTTAGCAGTGAAGCCGAGTGCATGGCGGCGAGCAAGAACGGGTGCAAGACTCCAGTAAAGCCATCCCCGAATAAGCCATCAGGGTTCCCATGGAAAAGCCTTGCACGGGGTCTGGGAATCGTTCTCCTCGTCTTGGCTGTCGCGGGTATCCTGTGGATGCTTTACAAGTACCTGACACAGGGATCCAACAAGACATCATCACGTCGACAACTGCCTGTGGACAATGGTGTTGGAATGCCTCTCGGGAATGTTGGGATCGGTGCGGCTGTAGCGGTCGGGACTCAGCGGGAGTCTGTCTGGAACAAGATGGGCGACGGTTTCCAGAGCTTCAAAAAGAGCGGAGGTCTTAAGGCCACTGGGATCGTGTTGGTATTGACCCTAGCCCTGACGATGATCGTCATTACTTTCGTAGCACTAACATCAAACCGGGGCTCTACTAAAGATTACCTGATGGCGATCTACCCGGCGATGAGCAAGAATGCAAAGAAAGAGGACTATGACAGACTATTCGATTCCCTAGGACAGTACCTACAGTGTTGCCAGACCAACAATACATACTTAGATGTTTCGGGTAAACTTGTCGGGGACGCGATCACAGGACCTTCAGGCGAGGCTCCAAACAAGATGCGGTATATTGGCGGTATCGAAAGGTTCCCACCTGATAGCAACCCGACAGGAGCGGTTCCTTTCTATCCTCCAGTGTGGAAAGGGTTGCCATGTTGCCAAGGGGATTATAAGATACCAAGGATGCCCAACGGTCGTTTCCTGGACTGGTACGCCCTGCAGTATTTCAATGTACCTGTCTGCGATGTCAATGACAAAGGGTGGGATTTCGCTGATCGAAGCGAACCAGCCGACAGACGTGGGTTCAGGTCAGTTTCTACGCTAGGGAGTACGTCTCCTGGTACTAATCTTTTCGGAACGACGGGAAAAACGAGCAAAGGTAAACAGGCTTTTATAACACCGGCGGATCCGACTGCTGTTAATCAGGGTGTTCCATTCGGCCAGGTGGCTGGTCCTGGGGCTGTGTACGCCGGGTCATCCTACTTCTGTAGGGCACTCTTTAGTCCAAATGGGCCACAGTTTGACCCGGATACTCACCAATGGACCATGAGCGGTATGAAGAACAATGGTAACAACTGGCTACACCAGTACATGACACTTGATGACATGAAGCACGCGACCGATTTCAGCAACAATAAGCCTTGGTTCAATGGTTTCAAAGAGGGAGAGCACTTCGAGATTGGTCATACACAGCGGGTTCCCGGATTCCCGAACAGTACGGGGTACTGGGCCAACTACTTCGGTGGTGGCGGGACCGGGCAGTTCCTAAGGGTCGGAAAGACCCCAGTTGTTGGGGCTGACCAGGTGGTGGATATGAAGAATGCATTCCCATCCACCGTAGACTCCTCCATCTTCAAAGATCTGGCAGGAGCCGCTCCGCGGAATAAAATGCATATGCTGTTCACACTGCTGTGGCAAGTACGCAGCGCCAAGACGCTGTCTGCCAAGCTTCCACAGGGCATTACGTCGGGAAGTGATCTCCTGAAGTTCTACTATAACACCGATGATCCTTGGTTGATCACGTTCTGGTATGCTAATTGTGCCGCTCCTGGCAAGGCCGGGGTCGGATTCACAGCAACGTATAATACGGGTGTCTGGAACGCCAAGCCTCAACCTCAAGAGTGGCAGGACTTTAAAGATGGCAATCGGTCATTTAGTGATTTCGCGTTGCCGTCCTACGCATATGGGTATGCACCGTACATGGTACCCCTACCAGATGTCGCAACTGAGTCCCAGGGAGAGATTTTCGTGCAGCCTAACAAGTGGGGTATGGCCCCCGATATGTACTCATTTTACTTCGGTGTGGGGGCCCAGGGTCCAACCCAGAAGGTATCCGATCGACAGGTTGGAGCCATGGTCCTCGAAAGTATTGGCAAATTGGGAGTCTACGACGTGAATACCAACGGTAACATAAGCCTCACCGAAGACCTTTACGGAAAGTGGAACCCGGACAACAAGTTGAACGGTACAAATTACGCTACATTGTGCGCGTTCTTTCTGCAAGCGGAGTTCGGTAACGTCCCAGGCCTCACAAAGTACGTGACACCACCTCAATGGATCGCTGATAGCGATCTGGCTTCCGGGTACTTCATGAATACTACGACCGCGTCGCTGGATCCGAACGATCCAAACCAAACGGGTTTCCTTCATCAATTCCCGAATAAAGGTAAGCCGGGAATCGGTGCACTCACGTACGAGGGTGTCAAGTATTCGTTAGCCAAAGCCTTCATGTCTAATTGGCTTTACGATCGGGCTGGAAATGGCGTAAATTGGGACGAGCCCATGAACTACTTTGGTCAAGTTTTGAATTATGAAGTGTTGCAGATGCCTTGTAATACGAACCTTACCGGTTTCTGGTCATTCGAGTTGATACATATACGTAATCCTGACGCCGCATTCGAGAAGTGGAATAAAAACATGAATATGACATTGCCCGATGGAGTTCTCGGTTGGAAGCAAACCATCACCAGTCAGAGAAAATGGCCTTACATTTCCAACGGGTCAGCTGGATCGGTTGATCAAGGAAACGCTCCGAACTACTCGGCTCCTGCCGTGGTGACTTTTAACTCGCTGCTTGCAAGTAGCCTAACCCAAAGGGATCCTTTCGATATCAATAACGACAGCAAGGCCACCACTTGCAATAGCATAGCTGGTTTCAAATGCAACAGTATACCAGGTGTAACATGCCTTGAACAGAGCAAGATGGTGTGGTCAAAGGATAAAGGCACGCTACAATCGTGGATGAAAGATCCTAGCAGCATCGACTACGCGAAAGGAAAGTGCACCATTGATCTTGACAAATGGCCTGGATATGCCGTGGGTACAACGGACGGCGTTGCTGATAACGTGGTGATCGACAATAATGGTATGTGTCACGTCCCATGGGCTGGTCCGTGTACCCAGCCGACTTCCGCCATTGGTACCGCGTCTTTTGGTTGTCCACAATTCCAGGGTGGAGGTTACGAGATGATGGGTAGCAGCTACTGTCAAACTGCCGGTGCAGACAAACCTTCCTTGCCTTCTATTTGGTCGAACATGCCAATGAATGGACACGCTATGGGGGGAAGTATTGTCACTCCTCGGTTGAAGTAGAAAGTGTTGGGAGATCGCTTATAGTCATTAATCGCACTTCGCGATTAATGATCATTCAGTACAGGTTTATACTCAACCCAAGCAACGGCGCATTAACACAGAACGAAAATTTTATTCGCTCTTATACATAAAAATGGAAACAGTGCTAATCATTGTACTGATCGCAGTGGCATTTACTCTTGGTGTGGTGCTTGTGAGTTGGGGGTCCATGGCGGCTCCCGAGCCAACACCCCCGGGTCCACCACCGGGACCGGGAAGTTCGCCAACGCCTGCGAGTAAATGTATCGTCTGCACCAAGTGCGAGAACCAAAAAGAATGTACGGATCTAGGGTGTGATTGGGATGGCAGCGCATGTTCGGATATACCAAAACCTCCATCTTGTGAGGGAGGGGCCGTTAATAGCCCGAAGACCAAAGCATTTGAGACGTATCTGAAAGCTAAATTGCAAAAGGCCATCAATGAAGCTATGACGGATTCTGCGTATACCATAGAGGCTACTGGTACGATTGCCATCTATATGAAGGATACCCCACTTAGAACGGGTCCTGTGAGGGCTTGGGCAGCAGCGTGCGGAGGAAGAAAAAAAGGTATGTGTAACCTCCCAACGACGGAACCATCTTTTTACTTCGGATCGGGTACAAAACCAGTGACCGCGACGTTAGTAGCTAGTCAGATATATAAGGTCTGGAGGAAGAAGAACCCATCCGCTTCTCCAAGTGAATTTATCGATTGGTATGCAGGCAAGAAAAACGCCATGGGTCTTAGAGGTGATTCAGACGCTGTCACTTATCAGCAACTTTTTGAGCTAACATCTGGCTTCAAGGACTGCCAGTACACCGAAAGTCTTTCGAGACAGTCAAACACACAGGCTGCCGACTCTAGCGCGAAGACTTACATTCAAAGAATACAGGATTGGATCTTCTGCTGTCCTACTGGTGGAATGATCAAGGAGTGTCCGGCCTCTACCAGTCTATTCTGCAACAATAGTTGCGACAAGATCTGTCCTATACCTCTGAGTACAAGCTTCAACCAGAAGTGTGACAAGCCTTTATGCCCAGATGATCTCTGTTCGTGGGCATGGTGCAAGCCGAATGGAAAATATGATACCGCGACTTCTACTTGCAGCAACGGAGCTATTAACCCTAAAGACCTCAATACCGTTGAGTGGGGTAGCTACAAATGGTGCTCGTGTCCTACAGTGCTACCAAAAGACTATACAGACATACTCAACAATTTGTCGGTGTACAATGTGGCGATGATGCGTTCGGGCATTCCGGATTCGGATTCTATTTGGTCCATCGATAATGCAGCCCAGCTTGCCTCACGAACTCACTCTATTGGACCGGTAGAATTTGTATCTGAGATCATAGGATTCGACTGGGACCCCCGCTGGAAAAACGGGAAACCGGTAACAAGCTCTGCTGTTCTTCGTAAAAGGGTATTTTACCAGGACCAGAATCATCCTCCAGCAATGTACTCATCATCGGCGTACAGTTTCTTGGGCATTCTTCTGTGGCTTCTATCAAACTCGCGTGGACCCAAAGATTGGTCTAAGATCGACCTTAACATGCTTTTACCAAGGCCTCTTTATTGCAATCTCAACTTCGCCGGGACCGAAGGAAGATACAATGGGAAGTACTTCCGAGAAGATGCCTATGGCAACAGGTATTACTCGTACGAAGAAACGGTCAACCAAGGTGGTGTACTACATTCTCCACAAGATGATGGTATGATGGGGACGAAACAAACTACGTTGGAAACGGTGGTCAATGAACAATATACTCCTAGGAGAGTGACACAGAGGGTTCTACGATCGACCACAACTGCTAATCTGACTGCGAAACGCACGGCTAACGCAACCACCAAAAAGGTCGCGCCGGTTTATCGTCATAAAAAGAGAGGGAGCGGGAGTGTGAATTTCGTGGATTGGGATTCGTCATCGGGTACGTTGGATGGTAACTCTTGGGGGAAATGCAGCGGGATGGCAGAAATCTACATGAACATTTTTAGTCCCACTGCCGAAAATCCGCTCATGCCCAAAGAAGTACAAGCCACATACGTGAACGAGTTCCTGAGGTACGAAGGGGCAAACTGGGAAAGCCTGTGGAATAATCAGCTCAGATCGCCTTACTGTTTGGGTGGTCAGGCATGGTCGCAAGGAGGAACTTACAACTGTGGATCAATGGGTCCGGACTGGTTCTACATCTATGATAAACCAAACAGCTATAGTAGATACGGGATAATCCCTTGCTACGGGCATCTCGGAGATACCTACGGAAGCGTCTCTGGACACATCTACGTCCCTGGTGGTAAATTGGTGGCGTACCCTCCTATGAAGAACGAATACAGCAATCCGAATTGGTCGATGACTTTCAAGTTCTGTGGTGGTATGGAGTTCACTGTATCACAGGCAATTAACGCGGGCGACGATCAAACAACTGCGTTGCAGTATTTCATTGCCGCCGTCGTCGATGATCCTTTTGACTGGAGTAGTTAAATGGACCAACACATTTAACTCAACAATTTTTTAATGATTACCGTTTGACATCGGGATACGAAGGGAAACGTGTTGGGGCATCCACGGGAACTACCCTGGCATCTTTTACTCCACCGACAGGTATCCCTCCTCCGAGCTGGCGCCCTAGGGCACCCATTATAAGTGGAATACCTGTAGAAGCAGCGCTTGTTCTTGCCCGAGTGCCAAAAGGCAGTCCGGTATTGTGCACATTTCGCACAGCTGATGCTCCTCCGGACAACGAAATGTCCTGTTCTGCACCTGGTCTCGGCGAAGAAGGCACTTCACTGCAACCACACCAGCCATTAGGACATTTCGGGTCGTTTGGGTAAAAGCTAGTTGTGTAACCAGGAGGACACTTAGGTACACCATTGTTATCTTTGCCCAACCAACT
>Ga0233439_10003937_pt1 | contig 14882 bp, 33 predicted proteins | sample SI_123_September_6_FD_182713 | JGI IMG/M metagenome (GOLD analysis project Ga0233439, IMG submission 182713) | Seawater microbial communities from Saanich Inlet, British Columbia, Canada - SI_123_September2016_100_MG | ecosystem: Environmental > Aquatic > Marine > Inlet | place: Canada: British... | reverse complement strand
TTTTCTTCATGTATATCTCACACGTTCCACAATAACAAAATCCCTCGTTATATGTACCGTTAAATGGTTTTTTTACCTTGAATCTTTCGCATACATTGTTACATCGTGTTGGCATGATAATTTGTATGTCGAATAAGGATATAAGGGTATTTACCAGAATTTTAACTTGTCAAATCCATAAGGACATTTACCCTCTTCTTTTACTAATTTTTTTGGTCTTCTACATAATGCTCTTTCAACTAAGTATCTTGTACCTTTACTAATCATAGCCCTACTTCTATTACATAACTCATATTGTTTTTTTAACCCATCCTTAAACTCTACTTTTTTAATTGTAAATTTTTCATCTAAATTCTCACTATTAAATATAGCGTATGCTACTGTTTCACCTTTTTTAATTGTTATTTCAGCGTCTTTGTCTAATAACTCAAATCCAAAATTAATATCTCTTTGCCATGAATGAATATTCATTTTAGCACTTACAAATCTTATTTTACTCCACATTGGGTTTTTTTCCAATTCAAATATAGGTGGCATTAAAGTCACAGTGCATGGTTTATCACTTACAAAAAACATCCCCATCATTAATTGTAGAACTGGATTATTTTTTGTACCGTCTTTTTCTTCATGTAATAACCGTTTAAGCATATCTAAATTAATATTAGTAAATTTTTCATCTATAAGTATGGTTCTTGAATCTCTATCATATTTAAATCTTATATCAAAAGGATATTTAATTTTATAAACACTACCCCATAAATCTACCACACCTAAACATTTAGCCATATCACCACTTATAATATCAGGTCTTGAATATTCTTTATGTACATCAGATACTAAATTTTCTGGTTTATCATATAATAAATCTAAATCGGAACTTATTACTGACCATCCTATATCCATAGATAATATATAAAATATAAGGTTAAAAATGTATCGAGTAGGTAATCCAGCCTAATCGCCTATTACGGTTCTAGACTTGGACAGTACCTAATTATTAGACTATGAGTATATACTATATAAGTGATTAAGGTTTTACTATATCTTTTATGTTTAATACCCTACAGAATACCTTGTAATTCTTAAACTTTATCCAATCCCAAAAATTAAAAGGCATGGTGAAAAAGTTATTTTCTATATGTCTGTCATGCACTTCGGCAGTAGAGAAATTTAATACTTTACCTCTTTTATGACCAGACCAATCATCATTCCTTAGGTTTACTCTATTGTTATATCCCTTATGAATCAAAATGGCATGGCATAACTCATGCGATATAACTATCATATTGGGTCTAAAGTATGGGTAAAACGTATTATTCAAATCATCCTTATCATATAGATATAACTTGATAGTATTCATTCCAGTAACACCGCCTATTCCCTGAGCCGTTTGTGTGTCAAAAAACTTTACGTCTTTGGATTCATCGCTACTGTATATGTCTATTTTCCAGTTTCTTTTGAAGCTTATATAGTCTCTAAGGCTTAATGTTTTCCATAAGTAAAATGTTATGGCTCTAGCGTATAGTTTTTTTGATAGGTTCTTAGTATGAAATTTTAACATTTTGTTTTTGCTTCTAATCTATCATAACTTATTTCTATAATTTCCCCTTTCTTGGTTCTTATAACACCATTTTTACCTTTTTTATTAATTAAAATACCAATTTTCTTTGAATCTAATCCGCTACCGTCTGAAATTTTTGCAGTATCTCCAATTTTAGGTTTTTTAAATTTGTATTTTCTACCTAATCCATCAAACCCTTTACCAAAACCATATTTAGCAAAACATGTTTTAACCATGATTATCTCTTCCTTTTCAACATTCTACAATATTTTTTCTCTAAAGTAATTAAAAACATTCTATATTCAGTTTTTGTGATAATTCTATCATTCACACCATTAAATAATGCGTGTTCTACACCCGATAAATCTTTTTTTCTACATTTGACCATAATTATATAAATATCTACTCATATATAAGTAAATGTCCTAAGAGGGCTACCGTATATGTACATGCCATCGCTAGGTAATCCCTGAAAGACAATTACTATTAACAGTGGGTGTATATAAGATTATTCATTAAATTGGCTCATAAAGTGTTTTATTAGTATAACACATCCAGCCACCGATTCATTAGTGTCAATATAAAACGATTTATGTTCATCGAATTTTATATCAAATCCCCAATCTTTAGTAACCATTACTATATCATCGTGTTTAACTAACCAGTCTTCTAAGTCATAATCAGATAAACCTTGTTTTTTGAAAACTAATTCTAATCCCATTTTTTTAAGTTTTTCAACTAATTTTTTATTTCGGATGTTTTCATCTAAGAATAGTTTCATGTTAATCGTTCCTTTATAATATCAATGTATATAGTTTCTTTTTCAATGAGAATACAGTTTCTATTTGTGTTTTTACAAGCTATACCAGTAGTACCACTTCCAGCAAAACAGTCTAGAATAATATCCCCCTCATCACTACTTTCATTAATAAGTAATTCTAATAACTTTATTGGTTTTTCTGTAGGATGGTACATTTTACTTGGATGTAATCTTCTAAATCTTAATATGTTTTCCAAGTTATTTGATTTAGTTTTAAACTTTGTTTTTATTGCCAATATAATAAATTCGTGATTCGGTCTAAAATTATTACCCATACCGAACCACATTTTATCCCATACAATACAATTTTTAATTATAAATCCAGCATTTTCTAATGAGATTTTGAAAACATCATATTTTTGATAACTACAAAATATAAATGCAGTATTTTTACATATACGGTATATTTCTTTAGAAAAATCATCTACCCACTCTAAATTATTATCGGATATTATTTTTACATTTTTAAATTTAGATGTGCTTCTTTGTGGAGTAAGATTAATGCCGTATGGTGGGTCTGTTAATAACAAATCTATTGAATTATCAGGCATTGTCTTCATCTCTTTAAAACAATCATTATGGATAATTTTATTCATAATAAATTCACTTTTCCTCTTATGGTATTTCTTTTGTATAATGGGTCATTATGAAATTCTTTATGTCTTTTGACTCTTATATCGTATAAGGCGTCTTCAATTATTTCCATTCCGCATAAAGAACATTTTACCATGATTCAAACACCATTGGTTTAGCTAAGTCAGTATCGCTTAGGTTGTCATACTTTTCAATTTTCATGATTAAGGGCATTGTAGGGTTAAATTTTTCCTTACATGGCATGCAATATAACCAGCCTTCACGCCATTCGCTATCCTCAGTAGCAATAAAATTTCCATCGCTTAACGACTTATTGCATACATCACATAATAAACAGTCTTTTGGTATTTCTTCACGTATATGGGTCATATTACATCCTCACCGTTCCAGCTTTTACATTCCATATTAGTACACATATAATAATATCTATCGCCATCATCGTCACGTTCCATAATACCACCGCATGAAAAACAATAAGTTTCTTTAATGTCTGAAATTGCTATAGTTGTATGATTTCTATTATCGTCTACTTGCAACATAAATCTAACAAGTTTAGCACGTTCATCTTTATCAAGTTTAGATAAAATATTAACTATTGGTTGAGAGTCAACATGATTCATGTTTTTATTTTCACAATATTGGCATGTAATCATAGCATATCAATTCCCAATACAAGGTTAGAAATAATTTTGTCGACTTTGTTGATTAATGCTCTATTTGCTGGGTCAATCATATCGATTAAATCCTGAGCTTCTTGAAGAGTTTCATCAACTAGGCTTTTCAATTCTGTTATTTCTGAGATGTTATTTTGCATATTCTCTAATATTTAATCTAGAATATAAGTCAATCTTATAGAATAATTTCATAGATATACTATTATAACCCTAAATACCTTAATCCTATTATGTGCAACAATCAATGTTGGAAATTTGAAGCAAAAAAGACAATGAGGACTGGTTATAAAAACCACAAATATTGTAAAAATTGCGATGTATTTCTTCCAAAAGATAAAGTAGCAAAATTCTGTCCTTGTTGTGCCAAACAACTAAGGTACAGACCACGCCAAACTAAAAGAAAGTCTGGTATCGTATATATTTAAGATTCGTTTAAGAACTTAAATATTTTTTCTTTTGTTTTTTTAATATCATCGGATTCCCATATTTTTAATAATTTAAAACCATGTTTTTCATATAACCCATCCCTTCTAACATCTCTTTTTGTTGATAAGTCACCTTCATGACCATGACCTTTTTTTGCTAGATAAGCACCAGTACGTCTATTACCAGATTCCTCTTCATATTCTATAATTAGTTTTTTGTTAAAGTCCATTATATCAGGTACTATTATAACAGGATTATTACTCCATGACTTACTGATAGGTGGGTGATGTACCTTATATTGAGTAAATTCTAAAGCAGTTTCAAAAGAACCGTTATCTACTCTAAACTTATGACCCTTATCAATTAGTTTTGCATAATCCACGCATATACGATATATTTTATGTAAATTTTCAATATCAGACTCACCCATGAGTAGAATCTTTATATAATATGATATAAGTGTATTTGTATGACTCTAGAGGTTATATGGATTAAATCAAAAGATGTTAAGGATGGAATAAATACTAAAACATTTGTTGTTGATATGCCACATAATTATAACGCTAAAGTTTCACGAATATATGTAGACGCTGACTTTGAAAGTTGTGTTCCAATAGGAGTTTCATCGGTATCAGTAAAAGTTAATGGGTTTAACGCTGGTACTATAGGTACGAAAACATTTCCAAATTATTTTCTCGACCCAATAGAGTTTGATGTGCCTATTAAAAATGGTATTAACACAGTAGAATTTAACGTAAGAGAGCAAGGATGTGATAAAGTAATGATTTATGCTGATATATTTTATGAAATAGCACCAGAAGAAAATCCAGTTAATCCCCCACCAGAATTTGACCAGTGTAAAACATGTAAGCAGTTAGGTAAATTATGTGATGGAGAAAGATGTATTGAAAATATAGGTAAAAATACGGTTATACTTAACAAAAATTATATTGCTGGTGCAGTAGAGGGTAATAAACCAGTCACCAATGTTAAACTTACTATTGATGTACCTGTTAAAAGTGGTGATAGAATTATAACATCTAATTTGTTTACAAAAATAAACGCAACTAGAGTAGGTGTTAACTTTTTAGATTTGTTCTATACAAGTTTAGTTAATGTAAGTGTTAATGGAGACAGAATAACAAGTTTAAACCTTGAACAAGATTTGTTTGTAGACGGTAAAATAAAAGAAGATACTAACGATATTATTCTTAAAAGAGGGCGTAACGAGGTTATATTTCAATTAGATTTTGGTCAAGCTGGTCTACAGTATGATGTATTTAGTGATATATACATTAAAACTGAAAAAGGTGATAAGGTAAATGTAAAGGTTGTAAATGTTGAAGAATATGGTACTGGTGGAGTTAAGCCTATTGATATTGGATTAGGATTATTACCTATTGTATTAGGTTTAGGTGCTGTTTTATTATTATCTACAGGTGGCGGTCGAACTATTATATACAAAGGTGCTAAGGCTGGATATAAGAAAGTTAAGAACCGCTAACCATATTCTTTACAGATTGAACCATTAACTTAAAACAGTCTCTTTCTATATCTTCTTTTTCTATTGGACTTAATCTAACTCCTAATTTATCACTTACATGAGTAATTACTTTCTTAATTGATTTTTCATCTTTAGTTTCATCGCCTAATGCACCCCATACCAGACCGACTAAGAAACTGTAGGTAGAACTATTATCCACAGATATAATAAAAAAAAGAATGATATAAGACTATCTGTTTGCCATTTGGAATGACAATTCCTCTACATCGGTATCATTGAATATTAAGACGTCATTGAATATCTTTACATATTCGGTTGTGTCTAACTCGACTTGTAACAACTTTAAAAGCTTCCTAGTCGAATTAAAGACGTCTTTAGGATTCAAACCTTCTTTTCCGCCTATAAGGATGTTCGATTGAATCATCAATATGGCTTTTTCACGATTATTCATCATATTTTCTATATATACATAGGACAATATAAGGGTATAATAAAAATAAAAAAATAAAAAAAGGGTTAATCCCTATTTAAATCGTTTTTGATTTGATTTTGAACAAAGTGATTATTCTCAATCATCTCTTTTACTATTGGCTCAGCAATAGATTCCTGTAGTGCTTTATCAACTATGGTGGCTTGTTTATTACCATATCCTTTTAAGAATTCAAAGTAATCGTCTAATACTTTACTTTGATAACCTATTTTGCCATCATTACCGAATCGTATTTGATTTTCACGTTCGATTTCTGCGATAGTTTTTCCATCATACAAAACTTCACATCCGAATTGTGCCTTATGTGTATTTGGTATTTGGTTGTTATCGCATATAGCTGATTCATCTATATCAGTGGTTGTTCTTGTATATTGGTCGAACGGTAATGCTTGTACGCCTTCATAGTGTTCTAACAAGCTAAAAGCTTTGTCGTCTTCACCAGTAGGCATGTTCTCATAACCAACACTCATCTTATAGATAATCTGTTGAGCTTCGCACTCTTCTACTGCCATGACTATATCGCCAAGTTTGCCTTCATATCTTACATTGTTGACTTGCCATAAGTCAAATTCTGATATTTCAAACTCTCTAGCGGTTTGAATAGGTGCGGTACGTTTATCCATACCTTGTTCACATGTTGAAAGTTTCTTTAAGAGATTCATATAAACACTATCAGTTGCAGTAGCTAATCCTTTATCTAACTTGTTTTCTATTTCTAGAATTATTTTTTCGTTAGGTGTTAGTTTTGCTTTTTCTTCTGCTATTTCTGCTAGAGCTTCTTCTTGAAGTCTTTTTAATTCTTCTTCATATACAGTTTCTTCTAATATATGTTTGAATTCATTTAAGTCTTCAATAGTGAATTTCTCAACTATTCCCTGCCATGTACAATTATATTCTACTGAGATTTCATCGTACCAGCATGATTGACCATGTGATTCAAAAGGTACTTGTACTACACTTTCTTCACCGTAGGCGATAGAATATCCAATAGCAAATACGGCAATAATTGTTACTACTGCCGTAGCTTGAATGGTTTTTCTAATCATTATGTTAACATGATATGTATAGTATATAATCGTGTTTAATATAATAAAAAAAAAGAAAAAAAAGGATTTTTCTAAAGTTGTGCAGACTTGATAGACAAACCATCAACTACAGTTAGTGAACCAGCACCAAAGTTAGTTCCGTCTGCGATTGCAGTACCATCATCTAGATATTGAACCTTTAAGGTTTCATTATGTCCAGCGATAGGGAATATTCTTGGTGTTGATAAGAATTCGTGTTCTTGGACAGTTACAGTACCACCGATTGCAGAATTTAATCCTCTTCCGAAGAATAATTCGTTTCTGGTTGTACTTGGTAATGTCTCAATGTTCAACATTGTTTCACTATTTGCTTCAACTTTGGTCTTTGAGTGGTTTGCACCAGCTCTTACACCTAAGCCTTGAATAATTCTTAACTCATCAGATTCGACATTCCAGTCCAAATTTTGGTCTTCGGTGTCGACGTTGTTTGAGTCAAAAGATAGGTCATAGTCGGTATTTGCTGTTGTAGCACTTCCGTTTCTACTCCATCTAAAGAATTTGTTGATATGGGTTTCGTCTTGTTCTTGGTCTTGTCCACCAATTAAATGAGTAATCTCTTTTGCGATTGCTCTTTTTGCTGGATAAGTTACAGCAAATGTTCTATTTGCTTGTCTGTCACCTAATACTATTGGTCTTGCTCTACCGTAGACTCTTGCCATGTTTTCTTCAAGAATGTCTTCATTATAGTATTTCCATCCGTATGCTTTAACTCTAGCTGTACCAGTGGTTGCTGAGTTACCAATAAGGTATTCAAAATTAATTGTTCCTCTTGGGCTTACTTTGATGGTTGTATTGTTGAGAATGTCAGATGGATTTGCGTCTGCATTAATCTCAGGCATACCTTTACCAAATACTACTTGTTGACGTCTTCCGAATGTACCACTTACTACAGATTCACCTCTAAGGGTTGAACGTGGAGCTTGTGTGTTAGCGTCTAAGTCTGCTCGTACAATAGTTTCAGAACCGCCCAAATATTTTTTGCCGTCAATTACAGGAATTAACTGTTCTAATGCTTCACCAGCACCAGTAGCACCAACTAATGGTGATTCTATTTCTAGATAACAGATTTCTGCGGATTGACCACTCAATAATTGTGCTTGGGTCATGTTTGCTCTTATACTTGCATTGGTAGCACCTATAGTACCATTAAATAGTTCCTCAAAAACTACTTTCTTGGATTCAGTGCTTCTTCCCATTGTACTATACCTTGTATTTTCCTAGTATTTAAATACTACTGTATATATAACAAATATGTGGTAAATAATAAGAGATTACATATTAAGATTGACAAAAGGCTCTATACTGAATTAAGAATAATGCGTACAAAGTTTGATATGACATGGGATGATTTATTATTCTACCTAAGTACGAATGTAGTTAAACCCTTAGTATTTCAAGATGAATATAAGACTCATTATGGTACTGAATGTGATTTTTCTCTTAATTTGTATATATCATCGGAAACCTTACAGAAGTTTAAAGAATTTGCAAGTTTGTTTAAGATGAACAAGTATGCTTTAGATTATATGATTGATAATACTATAAGAAAAAATAAATAAAAAGAAAAAAATAGGCTTATGCTATTGGCATAACGCCAGTTCTTGCAATTTCTCTTAGATTTTGTGATTCAATCAAAGCCATTTCTTCATCTGTAGGGTCTAGATGAGTTGGTAATGAATTTGGTGAAAATTCTAACATTTTTGCTTTAAATCCAGCACCAATTTTTCTAATTGAAAAACTAGCGTATGCTTTAAAGTTGTTATGTGTTCCACTGTTCAAATCAAACTCGATTCTAAAGTTCTCAAATCCATGTATGTGAAGTTGTAATGGTGATTGACTAGCACCGAAACATGCTGGGTCTAATGTTAGTAAATCAGGGTCACCGTCTCTACTAATATACATGTTAACTTCGCCTACAGTTGTTTGAGCACCTACATCACAGTGAATACCTTCTAGAACATAGGCATATCCTTTAGGAACGTCTACATCACATAAGGTACTTCTGTTTGCTGTAGAAAGGTTTGCTTTCATTGTAAATTGTTTTCCGTCATTGACTTCGTGTATTGTCAAAAATTGTTCAAACTTGGCTGGTATTCCCATTCCACGTTTTACTAATTGTTCAACATCGATGTTGTGTTTGTCTTTGAGAATTTTCATAGCTTCAATATCCCTTCTAGCTAATGGATAACCATTAACAAGTTTTCTTGCGGTTGTTAAAGCGTCAACAAGATAAACAATTCTACTTCTATGGTCTGTTGAAGTAGCACCAGTTGAGTTTTGTGCTTCTAATTTGTAGTCTTTAGTTGCGTATTTTAACTCGTGGTCTGGATGGATTACGTTATCTGCTGTAATTCCTCTAAGGCAATCAGTTGTCAAATCTTCGTCTTTTACATTGTCTACTCTATGAGATACGGTTGTACTTGCAACACTTTCGACACTAAATGATAAAGGTACAACAATCTGAGATTTTGTATTCACTTTATCAAAGTGAAATAATGTGCTTGAACCAGTCTGTAGAGTTTGTCCGTTAGTCTGTACTAAGGCTTCGGGAAAAATTGCATGGTCTTTTACTGTTACTTTTTTAACTGCCATTATAAATAAGAAATCAGTAAGCTATATAAGGCTTATGCCACCTGTTACAGTATGGTAATTAATATAAGATATATGGATTCTGATATTGAAAAAAGATTAAGATACCATATCTATAGTGAATATGATGTATCTAAAAGAGGTATGCTTACTAAGGTAATACAAGAAGCTATTTTGTTCTACCTTGAAAACATAGACTTATATAAACAGTGGAAGCATAAAAAAGACAATGCCTTGTAAAGGATTTTGTGACTTGTTTAAAGAAAAACCAATACCAAAAGACCGCTATATATCTTCTAAATACTGTAGAACTTGTGAATCATGGTTTTTACGTTCTAGATGTGGTACAAAATGTGCGTGTTGTAAGATGATTTTAGTTAATAGAGCCCGAAATAAGAAAATTGTTTATGACGATAAAGAAAAAAAGTGGGTTTAACCCGATGATTTTGTGATAAGGCTTGCAGATTTTTTAGCGATTAAATCAATACCGCTAACTGTAGCCACAATACCGAAAACAACTATTAATTGTTGCCAGTCACCCTCTACTGATAGAGAGCCTAATTGTGTTGCTATAACTGGAACTGTAACAATAAATGCAATAATTGATGTTGCACCTACTTTTTTCCAGTTAACCCTACCTTCGCTATTAAAGTAGCCCAACAAGTTTGTTAAAGCAATACCTACTACTGCTAATAACAGACTAGCTTGAACTACTGATAGTCCTAGTATATCCATATAAAATGCTTTATTTTCGACTATTTAAGGCTTTTAGATGTTTACAGGAGTGAGTGAATAAACATCCACTACAGGTACATTCATTTTTGCTTATATTGATTGAATACTTTACTTCACCGTCATATACAACATCAGCATAATTTGAATTTTTACTGTCTAATATAATATAAAATGCCTGAGTTGTGTCCGCACGTTTCTTATGTGTCATGGTTTCCGCTGTTATCTCAGGCATGTATTATAGTTTACAGTAACTTGTATATATCTCTACTCAAAGGGTTTAAATACTTAATATAGAATATTTATTTGTGAGTCCATGTAAAAGACATACAAAGTTAATGCCTTCAAAATATGACCCAATGGCTGTACTGTCTGATTTTAATTGGCACATGATTATGGAAGATACCGTATTTCCGAATTATAATTTTGACCCATTTGAGTTAATAGAAAGAATTGAAGGTCGTAATGGATGTTCAATATGTTATTTTGGTTCGGAAGGTGTAGTTTATCTAAAACAATTATTAAAGTCATATCAATTAAAATCCTCTTCTAAGTCCTCTAGAAATTCACGATAAAACATTAATTTATCTATAAGATTTTTTTCTTCTTTCTTTACTTTTTTGCCATCAGCAAATAACATCTCATACCAATTCTCTATTATAGTTAATTCTTTTATTGTAAACATGTTTTTAATCAGCTTGTTTTGTATATAATCCTAAAACTTCTATTGCTTTATGAAAACCCTCAGTACGCATAATATATTTTCCTAACCTTGTTCTTTCTTCTTTTGTTAAAGGTTCATCACCTTCTAATTTTTCTCTTAACTCTTTATAATTCATTTTTGTCACATTCCTCTTTATATTTACAATATACAATTTTTTTATTACATAACCAGCATGGAGTTGGCTCAGGCATGCCGTCATTTAATATACTTATTTTTTCCATAATATGGGCTTTAGTTACTTCTGGGTTATCCAATTCAATCATCATAGGTAAAGGAGTTTCCATCTCAGTATATTTATCAAGATATAATACACATCCATATTTAGCGTCTATTCCCCTTGTTTCTTTTAACAAGAATCTATAAGCGTTTAACTGTCTTACATGTTCAATACTTGGCTCTTTTTTTACCCATCCTTTACTAGACCATGTTTTTTTATCTACAATAATTGCACCGTATTTATCATCGAATATAACATCATCACATGTTCCAGTAAGGATATATCTTTGTTCTTCGGGTGTTGCTTTTTTAACTTCATCCATTGTCATACTTTTATTATTTGCAAAATCATAACACATAGTTAACTCATGTATATCGCCTATTTCTGATAAAGCGTGTACTGCTTGACCAATATACAATATTCCTTTTAACCTATCATCAGCTTCTTTTGGATATTTTGCCTGATAATAAGACTTTCTTAAACATTCCTGAATAACGTCACTAACGTGGATGGTATTGAGTCTACCGCTACCGTTGACAAATTGTTCTTGGTAATCTCGAAATCTTTTGTAGACTATAGACTCAATATCATTCATGTAATATTATATTATGCTTTGAGGTTAATAAGGGTATTTGCTAAGAAAAAGAAATAGCGTATCTACACTTTTCTCTTTTTCCTACAAAAACCCAAAATGGTTATGCTATTAAACTATTTAAGTCTTTGTTTTATGTACTGCGTCAACAAAACGTATGAATTTTTCTGGTGACTTTCTTGTTATATTTCGACCCCATTCAATATAATGATGATGTACTCTACACAATAGTAAAAATCTTTTTGGATTCTTTATTATTAACTTAGATAAAGCTTCATTATATTTTTTAGAACTATTATAATCCTTATAGTGTACCTCACCCTTTTGTAGATACCATAAATGATGAAAAGCAAATCCACGACCAAATTTTTTATGACATACATAACATCTGTTTTTATATTCTGGTCTTAAAGCCATTTGACCTTTAACGGTACTTGCATAATTTTTTCTTTTGTATTGTCTGGTCATATCTCACTAGCCTTTTTAAAATGATTATAATCCTTTTCAACTACATAGTCTTTCTTATTATATGCAATAAAATGAAATTGACATAAGAATCTCTTATCTTTACCTAATAATATAACCTGAGTAGACTCTTTTTCACATTGACCACATTTAGGTGACTTTGGTTTTTTCTTAAATTTAGGAATACCTTTAGTTGGTCTGGTCTTTAGGTTTTGATTCCTATAATCTTTTCCACTTGCAAAAAAAGACATTAATCTAAACTTTGTTGTTGGTCTTCAAACAAATCTTTAGTTTCATCAGGGTCTATTTTAATTACCTTATACTCTTCTTTCTTTCTAGGTTTTAATGCTGGTGTAAACGGTTTAATGTCTTCTGGTTTTAATTGACTTGCAATCAAGTAATGTAATTTTGGATTTTTCCTAAAACATACACAATGATATTCGGGAAATTTCAAAAAAGGCTCACCTTTACCATCCTTCATAACATATAATTTTACGGCTGTACATCCTATATGGTCTGTATCTTTTCTTGCATTAACGCAAGCTGGACAAAATGAATTAGGACAACCATGCCATTTATCCCTAACAATTATTTCTTCTTCTTTTTGTTCACTCATTCAATCCACCGATATATCTTAGTAGTCCTATCATAGTCTATAAACCCATCTAATCGCTTCAATAGATAGGATTTCCATACGGTAAATGTTGATAGTTTCATATCCAATTCATCAATCAAATCAAACTCATGAATTGAAACTCTAGACTCAACAATACCCTTCATAGTTGTAATCATTTTTAGATTTTGTCTATTCATAATACCATTATAATTAATCATGTATTTAAGCCTAAAATCCTATATCTATCTATCTATATACAAGCTAAAGAAAAACACATATTGAGAATCACTAGATTTATTATTTATTTAGATTTTAGTTTCCACTAGGTAGTAAATAATAGGTATATGTTGTATATATGTATGTCTATAATAATTAAGAAAAAAAAAGAGAAGTGTCAGTGGATAGTTTTTTTAAAATTGTATATAGATATAGCGATATAGGTTAACAGTAATAACTTAGATTATTTGTCATAACATCTTGTAAAGTGATATTATAATCTCTTTCTTCTTTACCGTTGATTATTTTATATCTATAAGGATGTTTTAATGTTTTTTGTCTACAGTCAACGTTATAACAGATTTTTTCTATTCCACATTTAGAACATCTTCTTAATTCTGTTAATTCTACATCATGTTTGGTACAAATCCATATACTCATAGCACTAACATAACGATAAGGATTAGGTTTTTCTTTCTTTACAAATGTATTTTTAGGTTTAAATTTTTTACATTCATGTGGAATATAATTATTATCATCTAATTTTCTACCTAACTTATATTTTGAAGTATTTTCGTGAAAATACCATTCTAATTCGATTTCTTTACAGAATTTACATTCAGGCATAATTAAATAATAGAACTGGCGTCAATGCCCGAAAATCGTATCGGTCTTTGGTTTTCTTTAAAGGTTTTATCGCCAAAATATAGCCAATTCATAAGATAAGTTAGTAAATGATGTTAATAAGCGTGTTTTTAAATATAAGAGGGTTATTCTACCCAACTTTCGATTACTTTGTCATAAATTTTCTCTCTCATAGCTAATTCTTTAATGTCACCCAGTAACACTTCTTTAATATCGCCATTGTTTGTTATCCATTTTAACATAGTAATGGTATTGAATTTTGAACGTTATAAGTCTTTTACTGTATTGGTATCATGCTATCAGCCGTATCTCGTACTTTATCCTCACTCCATTCAGGATTCTTTATATGTAAACATTCATGAAGTATGATATTAAGCGTTAGTAACTTTGGTTTTTTGCGTAATCCGCTACTCAGCCAAATTAAACCAGTATCATCAAGACATTCACCCCAAATTTCATTAACATTAAATGTACTTTTTGGTTCATATTTATCAAATAATTCTCTATTATAGATAATAATAGGTTTCATTTTCATGTTTAACCACTTAGTTATCATAATTAATATGGATGTATGCCATTCTTTGTCTTCATCCGTAAAAGTCAATACTGTAGATACATTTATAATCTATTTAAACAATTCTAAACTATTGTTTATATTTAAGGGTAAAAAGATGAAACGTGTAGGTTGGAAACTTTATATTGAATCAAATTAAACGTTTTTGGAGTTGGTATGAAACTAAATTTACACATGCTATCGGATTCCTATTTATTACCCATATCTTACAAGTTCCACATTTTATATGGGCTGGTGACGCATACCTTCAAACTGGCTACATATCATATATTCACCCTGTTTTAGATTTCTTTATGTATGGAGTAGATTTAATTGAAATTCCAGCGTTGATTAACGTGACTATATTGTTTATTGCTCA
>Ga0233439_10003931_pt1 | contig 14889 bp, 15 predicted proteins | sample SI_123_September_6_FD_182713 | JGI IMG/M metagenome (GOLD analysis project Ga0233439, IMG submission 182713) | Seawater microbial communities from Saanich Inlet, British Columbia, Canada - SI_123_September2016_100_MG | ecosystem: Environmental > Aquatic > Marine > Inlet | place: Canada: British... | reverse complement strand
CAGATAGGGCTGCTGAAATTCAGGCGGTAAACGAGAAATACTCAGCCATGAAAAATCCATATCCTTACAGGGCTGGTATGAAAGGGAAAAGTTTTGATAACAGTTCATACATAAACTGGAACACAAGTACGGCTAAAGCAAAACAGGCTGAACTTAGTGCGATTACAATGAAGAATGTTAAGGCTGACGGATTTCAACCAGCATCAATTCACAGGGGTGGTGCAAAGCCAATGCCGACACACCCTACCGCAAGAAAACTGTACACAGGCGAGGCAATCAACCAGCATACTGCCAAAGCATTGAAAAACAACACGCCAGCAAGCTCAATCGGCAACAGGTGGACACGATACCAGGTCGAAATATCCAGAGCCAACGCTGCTGTATATGCTGGCGGCTCATTGTCAGCCCACGCAAGTGCGGTACAAAGTGCTAAAGACACGTTTGATGGAAAACAAAAACAAGAGCAACTAAAGTTCAGTGCTGCTGCAAGAAAGGAAAGTGTCAACCAGTTGTCCAATGATGCAAAGCACTGGAATCAGGTAATCAATGATCCCAACACCAGCAAGGACTTGCAAAAAACAAACCAGGCTGCACTTGAGAAGCAGGGGTTGCACGTTGACGTAAAGTCACTTGACAATGCAGGGGTGTCAAGCATCTACAACGTGCTTGATATGTCAAAGAGTGGCTCACTTCCAAGTTCTGCAACAGTTACGATTAATTCAAAAAGCTACAACATATCAAACCGACCTGACAGTGTAGTCATTCCGACAAGGACAAACACATCTGGAAACAAGGGTGTCAACAAGGCAAACATCACCCAAAAGCAGTACGTTCAAGACTTGCGAGATGGAAAGGTCGGACTTGCACAGGCGTTGCTAAAACCGCAAACCCCACAAAGTTATTCTGCTGGCAACACGATCAACCTGAAACGATTTTTATCAGAACGTGGATATGACATTAACCGACCTGAGACTATTCCTGATTCCGTACTGACAACCCCTGTGAAATATGATGCCGCAAGAAAGCAGGCAGCATACGCAGAAAAGACAAACACGACAATGGGCGACTTGAGGGGATTTATTCCAAGACAGCCAAAAGTATCTGATGCCGTTCTGCAACAAAGACAGAACGCCCTGTCATTTATGGCATCAAAGGAAGGCAAGGGCGGCTCTTACATCGGATACGGTCCTGACGGCACGCCAGTTCAGGGAGCTGCTGCACCTGATCCTGATGCAAAGACTCAATGGGTTGTGGACTCAGGCAAGACAGGAAACATAACTTCTTTTGGATTAGACGGCTCGTCTTTTGTCGCAAGAGAGAAAACAGATCCGTTGCTGTTTGACACCAAGGAACAGGCACAGGCATACATTGACTATCAGAACAAGACAAACCCATTTACAATCAGCGAGGGGTTCTCACGACAAGGAAACAATTCAAAGCAATACCTGGCTGACACATACAAGTTCCTTGATGATGCTGGAAAGAATTTGCAATCTGATGAGGGAATAGGTGGTACTCTTTATCGTGGATTGTCTTGGCAAGGCGGTAATCCAGTAGGGGTTGCAAAGATGGGCGTTGGGGCTGCAATACAGATAGATAATTTGGCAACTCAAAGTGTTGCACCATACGTTTCAGGTTCTTTACCGCCAACTCCATTGGTCCAGTCAAGTGAATCCCCTGATCAGATTGTATTTCCATACGACTTTGAAAAAGGAAGATTCAAAACTGGTGAGGAAATTGCTTCAGCATCTTCAGATTATATGAAAACATACGGTACTGGTGATTTTACAAGTGGTGTTGTAGGGGGTTACTGGATAGGACCTAAAGGTGTTAGGCAATTACTACGACCAATGGGTATAGGTGGTCAAACCATCACCATGCAAACTACTGCAAAGACAATCGCTGGAGCTCCTGTACAAGAAGCAGTTCCAGTAGCAAAAGAGTTTAAATTATTTGGAAAGACAGTTGCAACAAAAACTTATGACAATCCTACAATCATTAGTTCAGTTGAAAAACTAAAACTGGCTGACACTTCAGGTTCATACTCCTGGGGTAAAACAAGTGCTGCTGAAGTTTTGGCTAAAGCAGATATTACTCCACAAGGTAGAGGTCTAGAACTAATGACAGGTGCTAAACAACAAACTCAATTTAACAAAGCAGTAGTACAGGAATTAGTTAAACAAGGTAAAATGAATCCTAGTGATGTAAAGTTTGTTGAAAATATTGAAAGAGGTGTAGAGTTGGCAAGAAAACAAAAACCAGTAATGTATTCAGGATTTGGTGAAAAACCACTAAAGTTCATACCAAGTGGACCAATCACACAAGCAATTCTTAGAGGTATTGGTAAGGCACAATCACCAATTAATTTCACACGACTCAAGACACGATTAGGTCAAGTCGGTGGATCAATGGCACAAGATACACAACTAAGACCAAAATACCAAAAGGGTGCAAAACATGACTTTGATATTGATGCACCAAAAACTGATGATGCTGTAAGACACACAAAAACAATCTATGATGAAGCAGCACCATACAGTACTGATGATGTTAAGATACAATTGGCAAGTAACAAAAAGAAGATCACTGTAACTTCAAAAGAGACTGGGGGAAAACCTGATGAATTTGTTGAACTCTTAGATTCAAAAGATGCAGTAAAGTATCAATCAGTTGCACAGGAATCAGGTTTAAGATTTGGAGAAAAGTACAGAACCGATAAACTATCAAAGGTTCTAAAACAACCACTCAAGGAATCTGATAGTGGAATAAAGGTTAGAGACATTAAAGATCAGATATTGGCAAAGGCATCAAGTGTTGTATCTCTACAAGGTAAAACAACTGAAAAATTCAAAGGTGTCACTGAAGTTGGTTCATGGGAAGCAAAGCAGAACAAACTCATTGATGATGGGGTGTTACACGTTGATCCACCAGCATTGAGAGGAAAAGACACAGTTGATTTGTATAAGATATTCAAGTCAAGGGCTGAGGAATTATCTGAATCCATCTCTCCAATAAAAAAGGCACAAGGTAGAGAACTAGATGAGATTGCAGAAAGTATCAAATCTCGTTCACCTCAATTAGACTTTACACAAAAGTCAGGAGAGGTAACAAGTTATGTCGTTCCTGAAAAATCAGTTTCATCACTGGCTTCAGATAGTTTGAAATCTTATAGTTACACCCCTACTTTAGTTCCTACAACTATTTCAATGCCAAATCCATCACAGAAACCAAAAACAACTTCTTCAGTTGCACCTAGATCAGTTGCACCTAGATCAGTTGCACCTAGACCATCTTTAGTATCGTTATCATCAAAATCTTCTAAACTATCAAAATCATACTCAGTTACACCTGGTAGTTTATCATCAACATCAAAATCCATTTCATCTAGCAGTAAACTTTCAGTATCTTCTCCAAGCAAGTCCTCAATATCAACATCAAAGTCCTCTCCAAGCAAATCTTCTCCAAATAGATTATCCCCAAGCAGATCCACACCAAGACCATCAAGACTTTCAAGACCATCAAGAGTATCAAGAGCATCAAGAATAACTAGAGAGTCAAACCCTAGCGTATTGCCACCAAGATCGTCAAGACGAACTACCGTATTTAATTTAGATTCCGAATCAACAGAAAAGAAGCAAAAGTCAAAGAAGGGAAAGTCAGTTGACTTTCTTGGCAACACAAGGACCTATCACATTGTCGGTTTGTTCAAAAGAACTGAGGTCATTCGTGGCGACAAGGCATCAGCAAAACAGTTGGTCAAGGACAAAAAATACAAAGAGGGCGTGAAAAAGAAACGAAACAAGGTGAAGAAGGACTCCTTTATGCAAAAACAGGGAATAGTAAGAAAGGGATTCAAGTTCTAAAATTTGGTGTTTAGTGCTGCAAACATACAGTGATTGCATAGGTCACTGTGTACGCTACAAACAAGTTTGTTTTTGGACCACTTTACCTCGACTATCGCACTCTTGTCTTTGATCACGCAGCCCGTATCTGTTTTGCCTACCCATGTGTAGTTTGGAAACATCAGGTGCATCAGGCTGGTTCTTTTGACTGACTGTTCCAGTACGGTTGTAGCCCATGCGGTGAACGTCTCATCAGTTGTGCTTGAAATGACTTTATCCCAGTTCTTTCTCAATGATGAGTATCTGTTTTCGTCAAGACTCAGTGAGGTATATCCAGATTTTCCCATTGGTATCTACTCGTTATATGTATTATATAATTATTTAATAATTTAATGCAGTAGTTGAGATAGCGGCAAAATGCAACTGTCTAGGCGTGAATATAAGTGGGGGATTTGAACTAATTGATCAAATCTCGGTAACTGCACCACCTCATCAGTTAAGTACCGTAAATTCATTAAATGATTTAACAATGAGTATAAAATCAGTAACAAAGTCAGCATCAAGAAAAATGGTCCATCATGGTGACAGATACTTCTATGAGCCAAAAATTGATGCAAACAAGAAAAGAATCAGGGATTTGGTCACTGTCGAGGAATACGAGAAAATCATGCACTTTGACACGATAATGATCACTGAAGCACTCTCAAACTCTAGACGTTCAAAGTCAATGGGCGAGATGCTAAGGGTGGTAAGGCTGCTAGACGGAAAAAACATTCTTGAACTGAGCAGATTTGACGTAAACGAACTGATTGGAAAACTCATGCAAACATACAGTGATGATGGAAAGGAAACCAACACAACGTATGACACAAAGATTCATCTCAAAATTTTCCTGAGATGGTCAAGGTTTGGCAACAGATCGTTCAAAGACGTGGGTGATTCACCTGAAGTTGCTGACGTAAAGTGCAGAACCGTAGCAGATAAGCTGGTTCGTGAAAACATGATTGACGACAAGGACAGGGCTAGCATGATAGCAGTCGCACCGACAATTCAAGACAAGGCATGGATAGCACTAGCCTATGAAGCAGGGCTAAGACCAGGGGAACTGCTTGACTTGCAAATTAAACACATTCAACAGATAAGGTACGGAACAACTGACGGACTAAAGATTGCAGTAGATGGAAAGACAGGTGCAAGACCTGTGCTGCTAATAGAGTCAGAAAGTAAAATTTCCAACTGGCTTACAAGCCACCCGTCTAGAGATGATCCTGAAGCACCGTTGTGGATTCTGACGGAAAACAAAATGATATTTGGACAGCAAATGACGTATGCCGCATTGAACAAGAGGTTGCAAAAAATTGCAAGGGAAGCAAAAATAAAGAAAAAGGTCAACCTCAAACTTTTTAGACATTCCTCGGCTACAAGACTTGCGGCAACCCTAACTGACTCACTCATGAGAAAGAGGTTTGGCTGGTCGGCAACAAGTACCATGCCGTCAAAGTATGCACATATCGTTCAATCTGACGTTGAGGACAGTATCCTAAAGTACTACGGAGTTGAGAACACCGCCACCGTAGATAGAGCTCCCAAGATATGTCCAAGATGTGAACGTTCTGTTTCTTTTGATGATGAGATTTGCGAGAACTGCATGAAGCCCCTGACGATTGAAAAGGCAGAAGAACTGGCACAAAAGGAATCAGATAAAGTTCAAAAAATGGTAGATGATGGAATAAGTGAAGCAAAAGTCTCGTTATTGAAATCACTGTCTAAAAAAATCGATACAAAGGATTTTCCAAAAGGTCCAGGCGAGGTTCTACAATGACTGACTATGAAAGGCTGGAAAAGTTCTCAAAGGTCATGGAGAGGTGGCATGACAGGGTATTCCCCTGGGTAGGCAGGGCATTGATGGTGTGCAGTTTGCTAATCAGCTCAACTGCCCTGATGGCATACTATGAGTATGACGACAAGATTCGTGAAAACTGGAATCAACAGGAATCACAGATAGTTCCATACGAGATGTTTCAAGTTCTGTTCTACTTGGGAACTTTTGGCATTCCGTTGTATATCGCATACTCTACAATATTTACAAGGTTCAAGTTTCCCATTGACTTTAGGGGAAACAGCAGGGGCAAGAGGACAGTGTTTCCTCACAACCTTCTCTAGTTTGTCTTATTCAACGTCAAGTCTTTTTCTAAGGCAGTCAATTATAACATAGGTGATCGTGGTATTGTTTTCTACTGCCTTTTGTCTTAGTATATTTTCAAGATCTTCTGGAAGTCTTAAAGTTACGACACCTGTGGGTACGAATCCGACCATGATGCTAACTGCCCTAAATGGTGCTATTAAAACTAGCAACAATTGTAATACGTTGTTGTAATACAGATGATCGCACATTATATTGGAGAAGGTTGTGTCTCATTACATAGTTGTAGAATAAGCAATAGTCGTTGGAAATAGTGTCAGGTCTATTAAGATGTTGAATCACAATGGAACAACACTATTCCCATTTTCACTAGGCATCAATAGTACATATATTTAACTATTAAATCATTTAACGTGTTTATAGTGAATCGTACCGAGTAATTAACGTTGACAAAGGAATTAATCATTTAATGTATCAACTATTAAATAGTGTCAAAACTCTATCCTATTGTTGAAAACAAATGGATCAAAGTATGACAGGTAGTGGACACGAAACTAAAAAGATCATGTGCATTAACGCTGACTTGCAAGTGGCACAACTGATTGGAACGGTCTTTAACGACTCACCAATAGTTAAGAAGCTTGGAAGCAAGGGCGTATATACCTCGACCTCGACTTGGCTAAAGATCGCAGTTCTACATCTGCTGCAAACTGAGCCAAGTGCAGAAAAGTTGTCAAAGTTATACGAGTCATGCAAATCTGACTCGCAGCTTCTCCCTGTTTTGACAGGAGAAGTAAAACTTGGCAGCTAAATTTTCAGAATGTCACCACGAAGTCAGGAACATTCGACTAATTGACACGACAGAAAAAACAACTCACTACATGAAAAGTTGCGAGATATGTGCGACCATTTTCAAAGAATACGGCTTTAGGGAAATGGTAAAAATAACGCCAGTGATAGTAAATTGAATTGCATCAAATATTGTGAGGTCACTGACTGCTTCATGGGAATGAAAGGCGAGAGAAAGAAAGAAGTGACACACATTCACGTTATCGAGTTTGAAAACGAGCAAAAAATAATCACTGGCGTTTGCCGCATTCACGCACTGTTAATTAAAACGTCAAAGGTCCAGAACCACTCAGTTGAGGAATTGCAATAAATGACCGTTTTTTTTCTGAATAACTCTTTACTCGCCAAACCCTCGGTAAAAGTACCCGAGGTGTGTGAAAAATGCAGAAAGGGTTTTCTGACAGTCGTGGAGTTTGACGTTTCTTTGGTGTTTTGTTCCAATGCACTTTGCAACATTAACTATGTCACATCATTAGACTTTCTCGATATTAGAAAGAGAGAGGTGAACAAAAAATGAACGATATAGAAGATGAAAAATACGAGCCAAAAATAGATTCAGTCAGTCTTAAAAAAATTGACGGTATGTTCTTCACCATTACTGATGTAGAGGAATCCGACTATGTGGAGTATGTCAACGGTGCTGAAACCACGACAAAAGGTGTCCAAATCACGACAAAGGAATCATACACAGTTGAGGGAAAGGCAGAAAACAAGTTCCACACCACAAGGGTAAAGGTAGTTGAAAAACTGCTAGGTAAAAAATTCCTTGAGGACTTGAAAACAGAGGGCTTTGAGCCAATGGTTTGTGTGAAAACACCTTACACAAACAAAGAGGGTTTAGACAGATCCTTTTTCAAACTGCAATCAAAGAAATCATACCTAATTCAGAACGGATCTAGCGGCACGCAAAAGGAACTGGTATAATGGTTTTTTCGCTATACCAGTATCACAAGTTGCTCGATAACAGCCCAAGCCGTTTGCTGGAATCGGGCAACACCCCCAATTTTTCTAAAAAGGAGATTAAAAAATGAGTGAGTCCAAGTGGGAAATCAAGTGCATAATGTGCAAGTCCACATTTGATCAAGGCAACTCGCAAAATAGATTCTGTGACGATTGCCGATCATCAAAGAATCGCAAAATGAGACGTAAGTACAATGTCAAAAGGACCGCAATTCGCAAAATTAGAAGGGAGAGCATGGTATGATCGGCAAGTGCGTAATGTGTAAAACCGACATTGAGATACTAGGTACGAGAAGATTTTGCGGACCATGCAAATCTACAAGAAATTCTGAAAAATGGAAAATTTGGAATGACAAAAGACCAGGAGTCGATAAGGTTCAATATCACTGTAACATCTGCAAGGAATTATTTTTTTCAAAGGCAAAAAGAAAACACACAATTTGCCATAAAAACAAATGTCAAAATCATTTTCACAACCTAAGTCGCCAAATAAAATCCATACGACAGCAAATAAAAAACTCACAGGAAAAACTTGTGCTGGCTGAGACTGAGTACGAATCAATCACAGGAGATACGAAATGAGATGCAAGTACTGTGAAAAAAGTTGGACCGATAACAAGGACTCGATGATAATTCGGACTTTGCATCAGATAATTTATCATGGGGATAGTTTAGAATGAAGTGCTTTTTCTGTGGCAAGGAGTCCGAAATCTATCACTACCCTAGCGGATACTCACTGTGCTACGTTTGTGATGGAAAGTTCAAGATTGTAGAGAAAGCCAAGAAAGACAGGCAGTTGAGGATCAACGAATGACAAAGTGGAACTGCAAGTCATGTCAAGAAGGCAGTCACGATTCTTGCGAAGCACCCACTGGATCTGATGGGTGTCTATGTGCTGAGGACAGCCATGTTTTCATCTGTGATGATTGTAAAAAAGAAGGTGTCTTTAGCAAAACCCATGCCGTTTGCGAGAAGATTTACTTTGAAAACAAAGGCGTGTCCTCATGTCAGTGTGAGAACATAGGACACCATAGAAATCAGAACTCAGGTCTAATCGAAAAGGAAAAAATTGATGATGGCGAGGGGATTCCGTGTCAGGAATGTACGCAGGGGGAATATGACGAGTTCAGGGTAGATGATGAAAGACTGTCGCACATACTGAGCGGTGGCAAGGTGGCAAACGGTGACGGTGACGGTGAAGTTAGGGGATTGATTGAAAAAAACCCAATGCCGATACTGACTGAGCTGGCTACGCTGCTTGTAAAAGTAGAGCATACTGTCTCAAAGTTTGAACTCTACAACAAGCTAGGCAAGATTACGTCAAAGTACCATGTAAATTCTGACTTTGCCACTGATGCCATTGAGTCAGTGTGGGAAGAAGAAGAAAAATTCAATTGGATCAAGCAGATCTCCTTTGCACTAGGATCAAGAGACGTTAAAACAAGGTTTGACAAGACACAGATAATTGAAGCAGGGGAGTGGATCAAGGGAAATAACTTTATCAAAAGAATTGACGTTACAGGGGGGCTGCTGTTCTACAATGGGGAATTTTATGACTCAAACGGAGAAGCCTACATCAGGAGAGAAGCACGAAAGGCACTTGACAAGCCAAAGACAAAAGACGTTAGCGAGGTCTTTCAATACATCAACGATACCTGTGAACTTATTTCAAGGCGTGACATTGAGAGTTCTTTGCATATCAAATGTCTAGCCAATGGACTGTATGACGTAACAAGCGGCATATTTTCCTCAAAGTTCACACCTGACTATATCATACTGAATCAGATTCCTCACAGATTTGACGAGTCAGCAAAGTATGACAGAATTGATGAGGTCGTAGAGTCAATAATTCCTGACAAAAGGTCCAGGCAGTCGTTTTATGACTTTCTTTCGACCTGTTTTCACCCATTTACAGGCGTGGACTATCAGATGGGGTTGGTCGGGGTGTCGGGAACTGGAAAATCACAGCTTGGGTTGCTTGCACAGTTTGTCGTGGGTGACAACAATTACACGACAACCAAAATTCACGACCTTGCAAACGACCAAACGTTGCAGTTGGCTGCTGCTGACAAGATGCTAAACTATGATGATGATCTGAACGATCAGTCAATCAAACAAATTGACGTTATCAAAAAATGGGTGACTCAAAGCTCCATCACGATTAGAAAAATTTACCATGAGGGCGAGACACTGACACCCACAAGTAGATTTTTGTTTGCTGCAAACGACCTGTATGAAATTCCAAACACTGATGATGCTGAAGCAATCTATGACAGGACATACCTGATCAGAATTGACAAAAAGTACCGACACAAGGACACTGAAATTAAAAACGTGATGAAGAAGATCACAGATGAGAAGCTTGGCGGTCAGGGGCTAGACGGATTCGTGACGTATCTGCTAAGAAACGCAACGTGGATTGCAGATAACGAAAAGTACCACTATCCAATAAGCCCAAGAACCGTTTCTGAGATTTGGAACATATTTGGAAACAGAATCAGCGAGTTTAAGAAACAATGGATAGTCAACTCCCCGTCATACAGGTTAGATTCAAATGATCCGTTCAACAAGTGGTCGGAGTTTTGTAACGACAACGGCTACAAGCCAAAGTCAAAGAAGCTGTTCAAGGAAGTCTTTGACGAGTTGGTCGGAAATATCCCTACAAAGACAAGGGTGTCAACTGGCGGTAATGACGACAGAATTGAGATATATGCGTACACTGGAATCAGAATAAAGACAGCAGAAGAATTTGAGTCAGAAGATCAAACCCACATTGACAGTCAGATCAAAACTGACAACTCCAAGAAGGCGTTGAAAGACTTTATGGATTCCACACTGTCAATGATCATTAACACTATGAACAGTATGCACACCTTGCATACAAACAATACCGTTGAGGACAAATCTTGAAGTCAGTTCAGCACCTACAAAGCATAGCAAAGCGAGACAATTGGGCTACACCCAAGACAATATTTGACGAGATATGTCTAAAGTATGACGTGTCACCTCGACTTGACGTTGCAGCACAACATGGAAATCAGAAATGTGACAGGTTCTATACCAAAGAAGATGATTCGCTGACACAGGAATTTACCGAGGACTTTTGGTGCAACCCACCGTATTCGGAGATCACAAAGTTTGTCTCTCACTGTTACAGCCAGCACTTGAAAAACAACGTCACAGGGGTGATGCTGACGTTCAACAAGACAGATACGAAATGGTGGCATGGGTTTGTCGAGGGAAAGGCAGAAGTTCATTTTAGAAAAGGCAGAATAAAGTTTGTAGATCCTGACACACATCAAATATCAAAAAATTCTGCACCCTATCCTAGCTGCATAATAATATGGAGAAGAAAGTAAATGGCGTATCCAAGCTATACAAAATACAAGATATGCGTTCAGGTCGAAAACCACAAGGACCATAAAATCAGAATATTTGACAAAATTTTGTGCAAGGAACTTAGACGTTGCACCGACTGCAATTCGCTGCTGAGAATATCCTCAAGGAAGAAGGGCAACAAGGAGAGGACCTATCACCAATGACAAAACAGTTTCACAGGTGCAAGAAGTGCAGAAAAGGAGATGAGGAAAAATGAGATGCCAGTGGTGTTCAGATGTTATGGGGCAAAAAAAGAATGAAAGGTACTACAAAGGATTCAAGGAGCTGTGCAGGTGGTGCAACACTATCGCATACCCACCACTTCACGAGCTAATCCCACCCGAAGAAAGAAAGTCAAAGATATACTAGCACTTTACCTTACAGGTTTGCTTAATTTTCAAAAGCCATTCCGCATACTGAACGTTTGGCGAACTCCAAATGTCAATTTCTGTCTTTGGCATATCAAACTCTATCAGGTCCTCAATCTCTGCTGACTCGCAGCCGTTTCTAAACGTATGAATCGTGTCAGGCAACAGCATCTTCCAGTTATCTGCTGAGATCTTGGCAGTAGTGCAGTCTTTGATAATCCTCTCGTTGCCCATCACCCTTTTTCCGTCAGTGATCTTTGTCGTGAATCCCTTGTCGGTGTATAGACCTATGTTTGGCTCGATTGTTATCATCTTTATCCTAATCCCCTCGTTTTGTGGGGGATCAACCAGGATTCTTATTTTATCACTGTGGTCGTATGCACGAAAAGAGTCCTGATAGCCTGTCTTTTCCCTGTGGAAATATCCGTCATGGTGGGAAAATTCTCCCGATACCTCAGTAATTGAGCTGTCCAAATAATACAATTCCTCGTATGTCGGACAGCTTGTCATGTTCAGTTTTGCCATAGCGATACAGTTAGCACCGAGCTCTATTCCGATTAGTTTTGCATCATGCTTTAAGATCTCAATCAGCAACTCTTTGACGTTTATGTGCGACTCCATCTTCTTTTTCTCGACAAGTAGTTCCTGTAACTCTTTTGTCATGATCTCCAAAATTTGATATTCCGAGACAAGGCGTGAGTTGTCAGGTTTTGGTGCGGACCAATCTTTCTGGACCAATTGTTGAGCCTGCACCAACTTCTGTTCCTCTTTGCCAATTATCTCGTTTTGTGTCTCAATGTTTGAGACTCTAGTGCTTACCAATTTGCTATGATCTGAGAGTTCTTGGTTTAGTTCTTCCAGCTCGTCTTGATGAACTTTATTAAAATCCAACAGCTCCACGACAGGCGGTCCACCCTCGTCAGGTTCTTTTAGCTCGTACTCGTCAAGCAGTCTTTCCAGTTCCCTCTCCTGTTTTTCTTTGTATGAGAGGTATCTGTAATCATCATCTTCTGAATGAACTAATGGTATGCTCATTGTACTCACCATGACACACAACACGACAGTAAAGGCAAATACTCGCACACCCACAGATCAACGAGTGAATAACGAGTTATTAAATATTAGTAATAATTTGTATCAATGTGAACTGCGTTCACTCGTTTCTTGGAAAATGAAGCCCTTTCCTCGTATTTTATGTCCAATCTTTTAATAATTCCTGTACAGAACTCAAGCATGGCAAAGAAGAAAATATTCGTTGCAGGCAGTACAAGAAAAGCCTATTACAGAACAATTAATGTTAAGAAAAAATAGTCAAAAGACTCTGACATTGTTTTTATCGCTGTAAAATGATACAGTTTTGTTTTTTTTCCCTTTAGGTTTTTTTCCGTAAAACTGCTCGTCAACTGACATTGGCTTTGGGTTTGACCTGTGTTTTGACCTGTGCTTTGACTTGTGCTTTGGGAAAAACTGTACAGGTTTGTTTTCCCATTTAGGCTTTGAGCCAAGCAGAATCTCAATGTCCTTGTTTGGCTTGCGTGAGGGCTTTGCTGCTGGCTTGCGTGAGGGCTTTGTCGTTGATCCCCCAAGTCCGCTTGAAAAAGCCCCCATCAGTTTGTTAAAATCTGACAATCCCTTGTCCAGGTTCTTTTGATTGAACACTTTTTTTACTGCCGCATATCGCTGACTCCATACTCTTTTTCTTTTGTCAGATACGGACTCGTACTCATCAATTATTATCTTGTACTTTGAAAGCAAAACCTCTTGTACAGTCAGTGACGTGTATGGTTCTTTTTTTCCAGTGGAGTGATTGATGAACTTTTCAAACCTGATGCTTGGCTTTACAGGAGTGTTGAATCTTTGCCAGTCTTGCCATGTGTAGTGTTTGATGTATTTTATTCCTCAAAGCACCTCTCACAAACTGGCAGCCCATCATCATTCATTGTACAGGACACGTTAGACGATTGGCATTTGCTGCACAGGGCTTTCATTTCTTTATGTCCTCTAACAATGAATTACCCTGCTCAACCATATCAGATATGGTAGGTTTTCCCAATTTTTCATATTGTTCCTCAAGTTCTTTTTTCTTTTTGCTTATTTTCCTTAGTTAGTTTTCTTAACATTGATTTTTGTTTTTTGGCTACTTTTTTCCAATACTTGTCATAATCAACATCACGTTTGTAATCCAAATCAAACCATTGTTTATTTCTCTTAATCATTTTTTCCTCATATTCTCCAAAGTCTAAAACAGAAACATATTTTTTTTCTATAAGAAATGAATACCAAGACCTGTCCTGATTAATTCCAATTGGGCGATTATGTGTAATACTCACACCTGTACAGTATGTTCCGTTGGTGGTAGGTCGTAAAAGAAAGTGAGCATCTAAAAATCGTTCAGATACACCTCTCATGTGATACAATGTAATACATTGTTGATCACTTAGTTTATTCCAAAACTTTGTTAGGTGTTTTTCCCATTCTTTTTTTCTAGTCATTTCTTATTCCCCCTGACTGCTGGATCTTCTTTTCCTGTAAGTCTTGTATAGAAAGGATCACTATCTGACACTTCATCAGTTACTTCTAAATGATACTCTCTACCGTTTATTTTTTTAAACGCTTCAATGATATGATACCTATCCAAACCGACAGATTCCTCAAAGTTCTGATAATCACCATCTAGGATATCAATAATTTTATCCAATAATTCTTCCTTGTTTAATGTGCAAGCGATTTTAAATCTTTGATACTCGTCTTTGGCGTAATATTCAGTCATTTATTCATCTAACTCCGCAGCCCATTTTGCAATTCTTTCTTTTCTTTCTTTAGCAGTCTCTTTAGGATAATCCATAGTTTTAGGATTTTCTGAATACTCGTTTTCCATGTACTCATACAATTTCTTATCAAACCCATTGGATTTTTCAGTTCCTAGATATTCCAAGTCAACGGATAAATCTCTAGCAGTTATCATTACAGAATCGATTTCAAAATCCGCTTTTATCTGTTCAATGGCTTCCTCTTTAGTATGTGCGGTGTATTCGAATTTTCTCACCCAAACGTAGTTTTTTAAAGTCAATTCTTTTTCTCCTTTTTCTTATTCTCTTGGTACTTGATACGTCTTTTGGCGTTTAGCCAGCCCTTGTTTTTCTCCCAATACTCGCCATGAGTTTCAAGTATTCTCTCCTTGTTTGCCTGATACTGCTTGGCTTTTCTTGCGTTTACCTCGTCTTTGTGAAGTTTGTGATACTCTCTTTTCTTGGCGTTTTGTTCTTCCTTGTGAAGCTGGTGGTATTCTGCCTGCTTTTTGTTTCTCTTTTCCTTGTCAATCATTCCTGTACAGCCCCTTTTGACATTT
>Ga0233439_10003926_pt1 | contig 14900 bp, 15 predicted proteins | sample SI_123_September_6_FD_182713 | JGI IMG/M metagenome (GOLD analysis project Ga0233439, IMG submission 182713) | Seawater microbial communities from Saanich Inlet, British Columbia, Canada - SI_123_September2016_100_MG | ecosystem: Environmental > Aquatic > Marine > Inlet | place: Canada: British... | reverse complement strand
TAAGATATTTATTGTGGATGATGGTGTGGGAATTTTCAGGAAGGTCAAGAATGCCTTGGAGCTGGACGATGAGCGAGAAAGTGCCCTGCATCTTTCCAAGGGGAAGTTCACCACCGACCCGGAAAACCATACCGGTGAGGGCATCTTTTTCACTTCCCGGGCTTTCGATGATTTTCATATCTCTTCAAGAGGAATGGAATATATGAGAAGAACTTGTGATCAAGACTGGTTTCTAGAAACGGCGAAACTGAAAATAGAAGGAACAGGCTTGGCAATGACTATCAGTCTTGATTCAGAAAGATGGCTAAAGCAAGTGTTTGCAGAATTTACAGAAGAAGACTCTGATGGAATGCCCAAGTTTGACAAGACCCATATTTTAGTGCAACTGAGTATGTTATGCGATGAGCGTTATGTCTCACGCTCGCAGGCGCGGCGCATTTGTTTAGGTCTGGAAAAATTCAAACATGTGGTTTTGGATTTTAGAGATCTCTCCACGGTCGGTCAGGGGTTTGTTGATGAGGTGTTTCGTGTATTTCAGTCCAAGTACCCTAAAATAAAAATAACATACACCAACGCCAATGACGATGTCCGGTTCATGATTGAACGTAGTTTACCTGCGCTTGAGGAAGAAAAATGAGCAAGAATACATTAAACCGAGATGAGAATTTGTTACTTGCCAGAGAGAGTTATTGCTAATTGAGTCCAGCGTCACGCTGGCCCGTGCTCGCCGGTGTGGTAGAATTTTATTATGGGAATTAAAACAAGTTTATTAGTGTTGATGTTGTTTCTGATACCGCAAGCGGATTTGAAGACGGTAAATGGCGAAGTGTTTCAGATCCAGAATGGAGATACATTAACGTTAAAGACAGACCGGGATAAACTGCACAAGGTGCGTTTAGCCGATATTGATGCTCCGGAAATGGGCCAGCCATTCGGCAAGCCCGCTCTAAGGCTGGCAACAGATTTGGCCATGGGGAAAATTGTGCGGGTAAACTATACCTTTAAGGACAAGTACAACCGTTTGATCGGGGAGGTATTTTTGCCAGATGGCAAACTGATGAATGAGGAAATGCTAAAATCCGGGTTAGCCTGGCATTACCGGGTGAAGAACCCTCACAGCAGTTTCCTTGAAAAACTGGAATATAAAGCCTGGAAAAAAAATCTTGGTTTATGGGTTCAGAAAAAACCAGTTCCTCCTTGGGAGTTTCGCCGAGAAAACAGACTTCCCTCCCCTCCCGCCATTCCAAAGAATATGGATTACGACCTTTTTTTGGCTTATGGTTTATTGGGCAATCCTAAAACCCGGATTTATGAATGGCCTGAATGCAAGGGCTACCCTAAAGATTCGAAGGGTTATATCAATTTTGGAAGTCTGCTTGACGCAGAGACTTTGGGCTATAGAGCTTCTCGAAGATGTGAGACGGAATAAAAGCAATCCTGGATTACCCAACGGGATCAAGTAGCGTATTTATTCAAGGTCAGGGCTAGAAAAATATCTTAAGCATTTTGTCTAAGAGATCATGGCAACTAAAGAACTAATATTTGTAGTGGATACAGACATCACTCATCGGGAAATGATGGTGAGGTGGCTTAAGGACCAGGGCTATCAGATTAAAGTTTTTGATAATGGTGAACTTTGTCTGAATATGCTGGATGAAAATCCGGCCGCCATTTGTCTGGATATCAACATGCCGGGATTATCGGGCCTGGAAATTCTTAAACGTATCCGTCTTGCAAATAGGGACATCCCGGTTATGGTTATTACCAAAAACGATGCCCTGGGTCCCGCTGTGGAAGCCATGAAAATTGGCGCGTTTGATTATATGGTGAAGCCGGTGGATAAGATTCGCCTGCAAACAAATGTTGAAAGGGCCATTGAAATGCATTCGATGGTCAACAAGATTCAAAGGCTTCAGGGCGAACTTAAAAAAACGTATTCCTACAAAAACATTGTAGGACATAGCGAATCCATGCGGCAGATTTTTGGGCAGATAGATGAAGTTTCTGGAATTAATATCAATGTTTTTATCGGGGGTGAAAGCGGCACAGGAAAAGAATTGGTTGCAAAAGCTATCCATTTTAGTAGTGCATATAGAATGGGAGATTTTGTCGCTATTAATTGTGGTGCCATTCCTGAAGAGCTACAGGAAAACGAATTTTTTGGTCACGAAAAGGGAGCATTCACCGGGGCGGACGATTCTCGACCCGGAAAGTTGGAAGTGGCTAATGGAGGCACCCTGTTTTTGGATGAAATCGGAGAAATGTCGCCAAAAATGCAGGTAAAACTCCTCCGATTTTTGCAGGATAAGAGTTTTGAAAAAGTAGGGGGGACAAAAAAAATAAATGTAGATTTAAGGGTTATTTCTGCAACCAATAGAAATCTGCAAGATGCGGTCAAGGAAGGCAGGTTTCGTGAAGACCTTTATTACCGCTTGATGGTATATCTTATTTCTTTACCCCCTTTAAGGGTGAGAAAAGATGACATTCCGCTTTTGATCAACCATTTTCTTAAAAAGTATAAGGACGAAATCCCTAAAAAAATTACTTCGGTAAGTTCGTATGCAATGGAAGCCTTGGATCGCTATCCCTGGCCGGGTAATGTACGGCAATTGGAGAACGAAATATATCGAGCCATGGTCACCACACAAACAAATATGGTGCAAATCGAAAACCTTTCGCCAGATATTCAGAAGCATCGTGAGGGGCATGTGGGAGACGATAACCGATTTATTCCCGCAATAGAAAATCTGAGTGCGACCCAACCTGTTGTCTCTGCCCCTGAAGTCCAATCTTTATCTTCTCACCCAACCCCACCTGTCGGGTCGACCTTTAATGAAATCGAAAAGAAGGCTTTTTTGGAAGCCCTTGAACGGGCTAATGGAAAAGTTCCCCAAGCCGCAAAGGCATTGGGTATCAGCAGGGCGACATTTTATAGAAAATTAAAGAAATATCGTTCGGCAAATTGAAAGAAACTTGTCTCACTGTCTCATTTTTTGTATCATAGTGAGATAATAAGTCTCAAAATAAGACAAAATCTCGGAAATATTCTCTCTCTTTTTTCTCAGCTGTCTCTCCAAATATTAATTTACCCTTTTATTTATAAATAGTTATATGACTTCTCCCGCAATTGTGGGGGTATTTGGCATGTATTATGCTTAATATAAGGTATCAGTAAAGATTTTATGACAGTTATTTGAGGTGAAAAAATGAGTACAGCTACAATTAAAACTAAGATTCCAAGTTCGGCTAAACCAGCATCACGAAATGGTAAGACCTCTGCACCTAAAAAAAGAGGCAAAGCCGAAAAGAAATCCCCTTGGACTGCAATAATTATTTTCCTGATCTTTGCGGGTTTGGTGGCTTATATGTTCTCCCCGAACGTGCCAAACTCGCAAAGATCGGGTTCTCAAGGCTCAATGGGTGGGTTGGCAAATACGCTGGCTAAATAAATTTTAGCTAATATGCCAATTCAACCTGAAGCTTTGAAATATAAAAAAGGCGACACGATTATCCGAGAGGGAGATCCTAGCGATTGCGCCTATATTATCGAATCAGGAACCGCCGAAGTGTGCAAGTCTCTTCCAAGTGGCGAACAGCATTTTGTGGGGACCCTGGTTCGAGATGAAATATTTGGGGAGCTTGGTCTAATTGACGGGCTCCCCCGTTCCGCTACTGTGACAGCACTTGATAATTGTCGAGTTCGTAAAATTACCCAGCAAACCTTTGTTTCCCTGGCCAAGCAGAATCCACAGGCGTTGATGCCGATTTTAAAAATTCTGGTAAACAGATTGAGACATACCTTAAGGGTGGTGGACAATTTGGAAAGCAGGAAGGTAGAAACCCAATCTGTACCTGTCGGCAGTTTATAGAATTCTCGACGTTTCCCCCGTCAATAAAACAATATATCCTTTTAATTGAAATTTATGTTTATTTGCCTGGCTTGTAAAGGCCCAGAGGTGTTATGCGGGTCCATCACTTTTTAGCTTTATATTTATTCATTATTTGAAGATAGAACAGGTTCCACTGATTCTGAAGATTATTATTAGTAGGCAATATTCTCAAATTAGTTTTTCCATGCGATGACGGATAGAGTGTGAATGAAAAAGCAATACTTTAAAAGGGGTACCAAAATTATTGAAGAAGGGACCTTGAGTGATTGCGCTTATATAATTGAGTCGGGAAGCGTGAAAGTATCCAAGACAACGGTCAATGGTGAAGAACAGATAATAAGTATTCTCCAGCAAAACGATATTTTTGGTGAAATGGGGATGATCGATTCTCTCCCACGCTCCGCAAATGTAGTGGCTTTAGAAGATTGCACGGTAACGGTAATGACACAGGATATTTTTAATTCATTATCCAAACATAATCCTACGGCTTTAATTCCCATTCTTAAAGTACTTGCGAAACGGTTAAGAAAGGCTTTGGAAATAATAGAGGGATTTGAAAACGGGAAATCGAGTCTGGCATGAAGTTGAAAAACCGAATTAAAAGTCTGGTATTTATCGTTTAAAATTTTTTAGGAATTATGTGAGGGTCTGCATTTTAGAATATGCAGATCTTTTTTAATTTCAGATTTGTAATTCAAAATTAAGTCGCTAAAGCTCCATATAAGGGCTGTATTGCATTTTTATTCTTAAAGACTTAAAATATGCAAGAGATTCATGAGTTTTAATTTTTCTCAGGTAAATACTCTCTAAATAAAAAATATTTTTTATTTGTAAGCCTTTGAAAGCACTTTAGAAAACTTGTTAATTTAGATCATAATGAAGACACATTATTTTAAAAAAGGTGCCGAAATAATCCAGGAAGGCACCCTGAGTGACTGCGCCTATATTATCGAGTCGGGGAGCGTAGAAGTTTCTAAAAAACGCCCAAACGAAGATAAGCAGATCATTGCTGTGCTTAAGGAAAATGATATTTTTGGAGAGATGGGGCTGATAGATGGGCTCCCTCGTTCGGCCACAGTCGTGGCTCTGGAAGATTGTTCCATTTCGATTATGACTCAGGAGACTTTTAATCACCTGGCGCAACAAAATCCTCAGGCACTTATGCCGATACTTAAAGTTTTAGCCAAAAGGCTTCGATCCACCCTGACCTTGGTGGAAGAGCTTCAAGGTGGCGAAGGTTCCTCTGGTGTTGAAGACCGCATTTAAGCCCCTTCCCCGATTTTTCCGTATTTTATTTCCTAAAAACATTACCAACAATCTAAGTTTGTTGCGGTTTGATGCCTCATTGGTGTAAGCTGAAAAGCTCTATATTATTTATATTTAAGAAAATTAAAATCAAATGATGGCCCCAGAATTATTATCGCCAGCCGGTAGTCCTGAAAAATTGAAATACGCATTGGCGTATGGAGCAGATGCAGTGTATGCAGGAATCCCAAAATTTTCCCTCAGGGCGAGGGAGAATCCCTTTAAAAATGATTTACTTGAAGATGCCATTGCCTACACCCATGAAAAGGGGAAAAAGATTTATGTTACGGCCAATATTCTTCCGCCTAACCGAAAAATTGAATCTTTTAAAAAATCTTTAGCTCAACATGCGGCATTAGGTCCTGATGCGTTCATAATGGCTGATCCTGGAATGATTCATTTTGCGGTGAAAGAGTTTCCGGAAATTCCTGTTCATCTTTCGGTACAATCCAATACCATGAACTGGACCTCTGCGGAATTCTGGTACAACCTGGGTGTTAAGCGAATAATATTATCGAGAGAGCTTTCTTTGGAGGAAATCCAGGAAATTCATGATCGTGTTCCGGGATTAGAACTCGAGGCTTTTGTTCACGGGTCAATCTGCATTGCTTACTCCGGTCGATGCCTTTTATCCAACTATTTTAATCACAGAGATGCAAATCAGGGCACTTGTACTAATAGTTGCCGATGGGAATTCAAGGTCCATGAAGAGGAAGGGAAGGATACTGAGCAGTATAAACCGCTAGAGGGGCAGTATGCGATCGAGGAAACTCAGCGGAATGGAGAAATGATGCCCGTGGATGAAGATGAACATGGCACTTATATCATGAACTCAAAAGATTTGAGGGCAGTGGAATATTTAAAACCCCTTCAAGAAGCCGGGGTCCTGTCATTCAAAATAGAGGGACGGTCCAAATCAATTTATTATTTGTCTCTAGTGACTCGTGCTTATCGTAAAGCTATTAACGACCTAACGGAAGGCCGTTCTTTTGATCCGGGTTTGCTGGGAGAAATTGAAAAGACAGCCAACCGAGGTTTTACCTCTGCATTTCTAATATCTGCATCCAATCGAGAAACGGAGCGGTTTGATTCACCTCAAGAAGAAAATCAGGCTCAGGTGTTTGGCGGCCAGGTTGTTAATGAACGGCCGGGCTGGATGGAAGTAGAAGTTAAAAATCGAATCGAGTTGGGAGATGAGGCGGAATATATTTCACCGAGTGGACAATTTAAATTTAGCATCGATGCAATGGAGACAAGTGCTGGTGAAAAAGCAACGGTAGCGCATGGAGGGAATGGAACCATCTGGATTAAATTGGACCGGCAGGCAGAACCATTTGCCCTGTTGAGTCTATTGCAGAATGTTGAAACGACTGAATCCATATCAGAATAACCGTTCAATTTATTTACTCACGGGTGTTTTTGTCATGGTGGCTTTTGGTGGATTCTGCCCAGATTAGAGTGATTAATATAGCTATGAGTAAAGCCAGCCCCATCCAACCCGATACGGTTTGAATTCCATAATCAAAAATATCTTTAGCTAAGGTTCCATCCAAAGCCAGAGCGCCCACAACAAAAATGAGGAAGAATAGAAATTTTTTCACGGTCGATTTTTGTTTAATGGATTCTTCGCCTATAGGGATTGTTTAGGCTATTTAATTTAGCTAATTTCCTTTTCCCGGTGGCGATAAAATTCTTTGCTCCCAAAACAACAGGTTTTATAATAAGCTTTCTTGCCTTAGGAATTTTAGCAAGAAAACTTTCTGAAACAATTTAATTATTAAGGGTTTTTGATTCCATGTCAGTCCCCATGATTCAAGCGTTAAAAATAGGGTCTTATTTATTCCGCCAAAAGTTGAAAGGCAACAAACGTTATCCCCTTGTGATGATGTTAGAGCCTTTATTCCGTTGTAATTTGGAATGTATTGGTTGTGGAAAAATACAAAAACCCAATGAAATATTGAAGCAAAATTTGACTCCAGAGCAGTGCTTTAAAGCTGCTAATGAGTGCGACGCTCCTGTTGTTTCTATAGCAGGAGGGGAGCCGTTGATGCATCCGCAAATTGTTGAAATCGTTAAGGGCCTAGTGGCCATGAAACGTTTTATTTACTTATGCACCAATGCGATCCTGCTAAAAGATTTTTTGGATCAACTGCCAGTAACCCCTTATTTGACCCTCTCTATTCATCTTGATGGGATGGAAGAGGATCATGACCGCATTGTTGACCAGAAAGGAACTTTCAAGCTGGCCATCGAGGCGGTTCAAGAAGCCAAGAAAAGAGGATTCCGAGTAACCAGCGCTACCACTTTTTTCGAGGATACAACGGTAGAGAAGGCAGAAGAGTTTTTAGATTTTCTAAAGCCCTATGGAATAGATGGGGTAACAATGGCTTCTGCATTTCGCTATCAGGATGCTCCGGATCAAGACCATTTTTTTGGGCGCCGCAAAACGTTTGAATTTTTTGATAAGTTACTTGCGAAAAATAATAAGGGCCGCTGGGATTTGAACCACTCACCTCTTTATTTGGAGTTTTTACGAGGGAAAAAGGACTATTCCTGCACCCCCTGGGGGAACCCCAATTACTCCGTTCTAGGCTGGCAAAAGCCATGCTACCTTTTGGATGAAGGTTATGCGGAAACTTTTAAGGAGTTGATGGAAACCACTGAGTGGAACGAATATGGTCATGAAAATAACCGCAAATGTGCAGATTGTACTGCCCATTGTGGTTATGAAGCTACAGCGGTTGAGGATGCGACTTCCAGCTTAAAAGGTATGGTTGATTCTGCCAAAATGGTTTTTCAATAACCTGTTCCAGGTTTTATGGCCACAGAAGGCTAGGTGGGTAGGATGGTTTGTTCATCTATGCTGGCTTCTGCCAGTTGCTCTGATTTGAGTCCTTCTGCCATTTTTAGATTGGCTCCTTCAAGCCGGGTATTTTTTAATTCAGCCTGCATGAAATCAGCGCGAACAAGGTTGGCATTTTTTAGATCAGCATTTTTTAAGTTGGCCCACCTCAAGTTTGCTCCTCGTAAATTGGCTCCCCGCAAGTTGCAGTTCTCAAGATTGGCATTTTTCAGATAAGCTCCATACAGGTAAGCTCCCTCAAGGTTTGCGTCTTTAAGGCCAGCACCTATCATTACAGCACCTTTTAAATGGTAGTCTTTCAGATTGGCCTGTTTTCCCTCACGGCCATTCGTCTCCAGCCAGGTTTTGTGATTGGAAAGGATTATTTTTATTTCTGATGCAGAGAGGGTATTTTCTTTCGAGGCTGGGGAATCAATATTTTTCATCCCGGCATTGTACATCTGGAGAATTTATAACCGCAAGTTTTACTTAAAAAAAAGAGGCAGGGATAACCCCTGCCTCGTTATTTGAATAAATTTTTAAGAGGCCAAAACTTTATTATAAAGTTCTTGGAACTTTAAATTATTTGGATCAGCCTGAATCGCTTTTTCCAGGGATTGCTTGGCGGACTCCTTGTTATTGGTCTTAAGGAGAGAGGTGGCAAGCTGGTAGTACGCTTCGGTATAATACGGATTGATATTTAAAGATTTTTGAAATGAATCAACCGCTTTTTTGAATTTCCCCTCAGTCTGATACAGAACCCCTAAGTTGAAATGAGTGAGCATTCCATTGGTGTCGACTTTCAAGGAATTTAAAAGAATCTCTTCAGCTTTGACCAAATCGCCCTTTAACCGGTAGCTATCTCCTAGGTTGTTCAAGTAAGTGGAATTTCCAGGTTCATAGGTAATAGCTTTTTGATAATATTCAATAGATTTTGTGAGGTCATTTTTTGTCTTATAAATATTTCCGATATTATTCAAGGCTTTGGAATCATTATCATCAGGTTTGAGTCCTATGGCAAATTCCCATCTTTTCAGTGCTTCGTCCTTGTTTCCCGAAGTGTAATAGATCATTCCCAGATTAATATGAGCTTGAACGTCTTTCGGGTCTAACTCTATAGTTTTTTGAAAACTATTTTTAGCTTCTTCATAATTTTTCATTCCAAAAAGTAAAATACCTTTTTTTCGGTAAATTTTTGGATCTTCAGGATTAAATTGGATAGCCAGATCAAATTCTTCCAAGGCATTTTTGAACAGGTTCAATTGAACCAGTTCCAGCCCTAACTTGTAATGGGATTGAGATTTTTTTGCGTCAATTTTAACATCCTGAGAAGTACAGGAAAATAAAAAGGAAGAAATTAAAACGAGGATAAACAAGTGTCTCATAGTTCAGATCCTTTGAACAACAAGGTGAAGAAAAAGGGGCCAGCCATCAATGGCCGACCCCTGAGATGAAAACTTGATTCTAACTAGCTCGTTTAGTTGACACCACGAGCAGGTCTAGCGAACGCAGAGGAAGTTGCACTTGCGCTTCCAGGTCCAAGAGAAGAACCTGCACCATTCGGTAAGGTTCCCCCTAAGGTTGAATCCTGCATATCACCAATGAACTCCATGGCGAAACCAGAAGAGCTGGATTCAATGAAAACGATGCCCCAGATGGTAAGCTGGGCCAGATTGTCAAACTTTGGGGTGCTTCCAACCGTAACGTTTCTGGAACCCGCCGCCAGAGATGGACGTTCGCTCACAGTAGTGACCCTAACTGCACCAAACTGCGCTGAGTCAATAGTCGGGATTAAATGAGTCCGGCTATCTGTGAAAGACGCATTGGAAGTGTTAATGGTTGCATTGCTCTGATTTACAATAAATACCCGATGAGTTTCACCAGCGTCTACTGTAAAAACCTGAGCCCGACCCGCAGCATTGTTTACCGTGGTGGTCATACCAATGGCTTCCACCACAACACCGATCTGGGTCAATGCGCTATCCAGAGAAGGATGGCTGACACCGATAAAGGTGTAGCTGTCATTGGGAACAGCCTGAGCATAGGGGGAAATGGCAAGACGAGAGCTAAACCGGGTATCATCTGCCTGGGTTTGTCCTGAGGCCGCGGGGACAAAATACAACATCCCAATAAGCGCATACAGGATTAATTGTTTTATATTCTTCATGGATTGTTCTCCTTAAAATGTATTTTTCCAGTTCAAAGTTGAAATTTAGAACATTTACCTTATGGTGCTGCAGGACCGCCTACATCAACTCCTGAAGAGCTATCAAAGGCCGGAGCTATAGCAGAATCATGCATATCGCCAATAAACTCCATGGCGAAACCCGTGGTATTTGCCTCTACAACCACCGTACCCCAGTAGGATAGCATCGTAGTATCCCTGTAACCATCGCCATTTAGGCCATCGTCGCCAGTTACTGACGTTGGGGAAGTGGCAATGGTATCGATACGAATATGTCCATGTTCAAAATTGGTGGTTCCAACAATGAATTGTGCAGATGAAATGCTGGTCTGATTAATCGTTGATTGATTGGTTCTCACAATAAAGATTCTTGTTGTGTTTCCTGATTCAATCGTGAAAGTCACCGCAGTACCGAATGCCGATTGGTCGTTTTGGATAGCATTTACCGTTAGACCAATTTGCGAAGCCATACCAGACAGCGAAGTGTGGCTTACTGCTATGAAGGTATAAGACCCAGAGTCCGACTGCCAATAAGGAGATACAACAGACTCACTATTAGTAATCGCAAAAGCGTTTCCTGCCAAAAGGGCTAGAAAAGCTAAAATTGCGATCAAATTTGAAAATCGCTTTGTCAGCTTAGTTTTCATTATACTTCTCTCCTATATATATATGCTTCAAATTGAAAGTGATATCTAATTTAGGAACTGCATAATTCAATTTTTTCCAGGCGCCTCCTTTCAAACCTCATTGTTTTTTAAGTTAAAGATCCTTCTATTTAAAAGGGACAGCTAAATAGCCACAACCCCTTGAATACTTAATAGTATATATAATTCAACTAAATAATGCTACTACCCCAGTTTCTGGTATTCCTTACCCGTGTGTTTCAGGTTTTTTCCAAAAAAAACCTGAAAACCCTTTACTAACAACTGGTTTAGGTAAATTTTTACCTAAAATCCTGGTTTTTGGACAATATTAATCATAGCTCCTATCGGCTTGCCTTAACCCAATCTTAAGTATTTTTTGAAATTTTTCGTCATTTTTTGTTCTCGGGCTTTGATTCTATGTTACTTAGCCAGTTGAGAAAGTCTTAGCCATTTGGTATAATTTTTGTTCGCTAAAACTAAATAACCTTATAAAATTTAAAAACTTATGAGCTTTTTGGTAGTCAGAACCCTGAGAACTAAAAAGTGGTTTGGGGTGGTGATTTGTTCTCTCGCCTTTATTTTTTTCACAGGTTGCGCCAGTACTGACCTACTGGACAATCCCAATGATAAACAATCACTGGCTGAGGGAAAATTTAGGGAGGCTCTACAGGCATGGTCCTTGAATCAGCAGGATAAAGCGACATCCCTGCTAAAAGAAGCTGTGGAGTTGGATCCTCTAGAACCTAATATCCGTTTTTATCTTGGACGGGCTTATTTAGAAAAAGGGGACCTCGAACAAGCCAAACAGGAGTTTTTGACAAGTATCAAATTAAACAATAATTTAAAGGATTCCTATCAGCAATTGGGTTTGATTTACATGCAACAGGGAAATTGGGAAAAGGCTATCCATTACTTTAGGGAAGACCTTGCGCGACCCGGAACGGTACGACCTCAGCAGATTTATAATTTAATCGCGCTTTGTTTTTATAATTTGGGTAAAAAGAATGAAGCGGAAATCGAATGGAAAAAGGCTCTTGAAATAAAAGATAACGCGGGAATTCGGTTAAACTTGGCCTTGGCTTATATTAATCAGGAGCGTTTTGATCAAGCTAAAGATTCTTTGCGAAAAGCTCTGGTTCTCCGACCGCGTTTTGATCAAGCCCATTTTGAGTTGGCACAATTATATTTGAGGGAGGAAAAAAAAGACCAGGCTCGGGAGCATTTTCAGAAAGTGATTCTTTATTCCCCAAGAGGGGATTTGGCAAAACAATCTAAGGAGTATATAAAATTGATTAGTCCGGAAAATAAAATCGATGGTTGAAAACTTTGGGTCCTATTTAAAACATGAACGGGAGTTAAGAGGGGTACCTCTGGAAGAAATTTCCGGGGCTACTAAAATTCATATTCGTTATCTAAAGGCTCTTGAAGAGAACTCCTTTGACGAACTCCCTGGCGAGGTATTTATTAAAGGGTATATCCGGTCCTATGCTAACACCATTGGTTCAGATGTTGAGGAAATGCTCAATATCTATAAAGAATCTGTAGAGTTTAAAAAGCAGGCAGATATTCCTATAGCATCATCATCTTTTACCTTACGGTATAAAACCTTCTTGATATATGGTTTGTTAATTTTGGCGGTGATCGGTCTTTTGTTTGGTGTGGGATATTTAATAAAAAATGGGATGGGAGATTCATTAGAAAAACCGGAGTTAAAAATTCCTTCACACGAAACTCAGACTGAGGTGACTGAACCTCCAATAAATTCCAGCTCAGACTTATCTGAAAATCCGCTGGATGAAGAAATTATTGACGCCTCAGGAGTAGATGTTGTCGAGTCCGTGAACCCTGAACAGGAAGATTTTGTTCCCGGCAATCTGCTTGACCCATCTGTCAACAAAGAAGACGTGCTCGAGGAAAAAATTTCATTTCCTCAAACACTGGCAGAGGTAATGGTGCAGGATTTAAGCATACCTCTAACTGACCTGAACTCTCAAACCTCTGTTGAAGTTGAAAAACCTTTAAAACTATTGATTCGAGCAAAAGAAATTTCGTGGTTTAATATGACCATCGATAATTTTAGGGAAGAAGATTTTATTCTCCCAGCGGGAACTTCAAAAACCTTTTGGGGTAATGAGTTGATTCGGTTGACGGTGGGCAATAAAACTGGGGTAGAATTATTTTTAAATGGCGAGACCATAGCTTTGCCGGAAAGCAAAGATAAAGTAGTTAAAGATTTTTTTATTAACTCTAAACTGGTAGATTGAGCCGTGGCTAAAATTGATGCCTTTTTCAAGCTGATGAATGACCAGGGTGCTTCTGACCTTCACCTTATTTCTGGTTCGCAACCCATACTCAGGGTTCATGGTGATATGGAACGGGTCAAATACAAAGCGCTGGAAAATGATGAACTCAAAGCAATGTTGTATGAAATTGCTCCGGAAAACAAAATCAAGGTTTTTGAAGAAACCGGAGATGTAGATTTTGCCTATGAAATTCCAAATTTAGCCCGTTATCGAGCAAATTATTTCCAGCAAAAATGGGGTGTGGGAGCCGTTTTCAGAGAAATTCCTAGCACCATCCTGACTGCTGAGGACTTGGGACTTCCCAATGTCATCACCAAGCTTTCCATGTTGCACAAGGGCATGGTTCTGGTCACCGGTCCCACGGGGAGCGGTAAATCCACGACACTAGCTGCAATGATGGACTATGTTAACAAAAACAAAAAAAGTCACATTATTACCGTTGAAGATCCGGTCGAATTTGTTCATAAAAGCCAAGGTTGCATAGTGAATCATCGGGAGGTGGGTGTGCATACCAAAGGGTTCAAATCCGCCCTGCGTGGTGCCTTGCGGGAAGACCCGGATATCATTCTTGTTGGTGAAATGCGGGACCTCGAAACCATTGAGCTTGCATTGGAGGCCGCTTCCACGGGCCATTTGGTTTTTGGTACCCTTCACACCCAGAGTGCGGCAAAAACCATTGACCGCGTCATAGATGTGTTCCCGGCGCACCAGCAATCGCAAATTCGCACCACCCTTTCTGAATCCTTAAAAGGGGTAGTAGCTCAGAACCTGTTCAAGCGTATTGATAAAAAAGGAAGAATGGCCGTGCTGGAAATCCTGGTGGTAACCCCGGCGGTTTCCAACCTTATTCGTGAAGGCAAGACCTTCCAAATTCCATCGGCTATCCAGACTGGGAAAAAATATGGCATGCAGTCTCTGGATGATGCCATTTTGCTGGCTTTGGAGGAAAAAAAAATCAGCCCGGAAGATGCATACGACAAGGCAATTGTTAAAGAACGGTTTATTCAGTTCTTAAGCACACCTCCAGAATTTTTATGAGGGATCTATGAGAAAAGCAGAAATCGACCATCTATTGACCACTATGCTGGAAGCGTTCGGAAATATTTCCGATCTCAATATCACGGTAGGCAAACCCTGCCAAGTGGAATCGTCAGGGCAATTGACAGGGGTTCCTATTGATCCTCCTATTGAGGAACTCACTCCATTTCAAGCTGAAATTTTTGCCTTGAACCTGATCAACTCAGATAGACGATTGACAGAAATTTTAATAAGTCAAGGTTCCTGCGACTGTTCTTATTTTCTAGTGGGTAAGGCCCGGTTTCGCGTGAATATATTTTCACAGCGAGGGAATTATACGATTGTATTGAGAAAACTGGAGACACGAATACCCTCCATTGAAGACTTAAAACTTCCGGACCAGTTTGCCAAAGCCGCAGAAGAAAAAAATGGCCTGATCCTGGTTACTGGGGCAACCGGAAGTGGTAAATCGACAACGCTAGCGGCTTTGTTAAATAAAATGAACGAAGAAAAATCTATCCATATTATCACTTTGGAAGATCCCGTGGAATTTGTGCATCCTCATAAAAAATCTACTTTTAACCAGAGGGAATTGGGCAGTGATTACGATGCGTTTTCCAGCGGCCTCCGGGCGGCTCTGCGCCAGGCTCCCAAAGTAATTCTGGTTGGTGAAATGCGTGATCGAGAAACGGTAGAGATTGGCCTGAGTGCGGC
>Ga0233439_10003924_pt1 | contig 14901 bp, 21 predicted proteins | sample SI_123_September_6_FD_182713 | JGI IMG/M metagenome (GOLD analysis project Ga0233439, IMG submission 182713) | Seawater microbial communities from Saanich Inlet, British Columbia, Canada - SI_123_September2016_100_MG | ecosystem: Environmental > Aquatic > Marine > Inlet | place: Canada: British... | reverse complement strand
ATACTGAGCGTATCGGTCCAGATATGCACCAACCTCAGCCCGGTTGGACCCAATGTCCATAAGCTCGGTTATACGTGGATAGTATGGCACGACCACGTACAATGGGAGTTGGTTGAAAAATTGTATTGTCGTCGCAATATCAACAATACAATCTGGACCGGTTTCGGTGCAGGCACGGTTTAACATGTGTTCCATCTGCCATTTCATGGCTCGGATGATACTGCCTGGGTTCATTACATGATCGTATGGAATCTCGCCTGGTTCGATGGGATTCATCACGACGTTTCTATCCGTGGTGTTGCCTGGACCGGGTGCCGGCCCTTGCAATAACATCAGTCGGTCATGGTACACACCCATCCTCGATGGCGACTGCGCGGCTGCTTGGAGAAGTGTATCGATGTTTAGTTGTGTTGGATCGGCTTCTGCTCTGAGCAACAGTTGTTCAAACTCTTCGGTCGTTATATCGTTCCGGTCCATGGTTGGCCTGGATTCACCCGAGTTGATAAAGTCGAGCACTCGTGCTACCGTCGTGGATCCAGTGCCCATCCGGCCCGCTGATACAGGTCGTCGTGGACGGGCTGGCACTCGGATTTGGAACACTTGAACTGGCGTGGAGGGTGCCTACAAAAAAAACCATAATATAAGGAAATTGGTTCAGAAAAAGGGTTCAACGAAATGGCTCAGAAAAGGGGTTCAATGAAATGGTTCAGAGTGGAATGTTCAATGAAATGGTTCAGAGAGGAGGGCACATTACCTCTGGTTCCGGGGCTGGCGGGGGGTCCACTGGCGTCTCGGGCAGCTCCACACCAGTCGGTATCATTTTGATGGGCCGGCCAGCGTGGCGACAAATCGGACATCTGGGTTCCATCGTGGGGGCGGTTGCACAGGGTTCGCACGCCACCAGATGGAAACATGGTTTGTACTCTTGGTCGTTGGATGGCGCTGGCGTGCACACCCACCCATAACACGCGGGGACCTCAAGGCATATCGCACACGTCCCATTGTCTTCACTCATCTTGACTGGAAATGCACGAACGAATAGTCAGACCCAAACTTGTCAAATTACAAACTTGTCAACTTTTGTTGTATTTTTAATATTCGCCATAATAGTTAAGTGAAGGTCAACGACGTCCATACGCACCATAATATCTAAGAGGATGACTTTGTGTACGTCTATACCTTGGAGGAAGAGATGGTTCACGCTCTTCGGAATCAGATGTCTCTGATTCAGAGGTTAGACCCTCGTGTATATGCTCATGCTCTTCTGATTCATATGTTGTGCCATCACTTGAATGTCCTGTGGAATCATCGGATGTTGAGCCATCACTTGAATGTCCTGTGGAATCATCTGTTGGTAGATCATAGGTGTCATCGGATGTTGAGCTATCATCTGACTGTCCATGATCAGTGAAATCATCTGTTGATACATCATAGGTGTCATCGGATATTATATCATCATCTGATGATACGGCATAATCTGGGTTGCCGGTTTCGGCCCACCAAGCAGGGGGGTCATTGGTTGGAACATCAGATGATGGTGGTTCTGGGTTGTCGTTTTCCACAGCAGAAGTGGATATCTCGAACACTTCCACATCATCCCAGTCACCATCAGATGATGATTCCATAAATGATGGTATAACATCTGGGCTGCCGAATGCTTCTTCGTCGGTTGTCTCCATCCAGACGGGGTCCATTGGTCTAATATTAATGATTGGACCAACTGTGCCTGGGAGTCGTGGAAGCCGGTTTACTATAACATGCATGCGACTGCTGATACATTCAATCGTGTTGCGTACGATGCCGCGGAGTCGGGGTACATGGATGTCACGCTCTGATGTTGGTAATCTTTCAAATTCCTTGTACATCGCCTCCACATTCGTAATTGAAGGATCGGATTCGGTTTGTTGCATGGTGTGGGCGATACCCGATGTCTGACAGCACATGAGTTGTATTCTATATGCAATAATAGATGTTACCAGGGCTTGTAGCTGTGCTGTGTATTGTTGGAATGCGGCCGACGTAAGGTTTGCCAGACCCTTCTTAATTTTGCGCAGATTCTCTACGGTGGGGCACTTTTCTACTTCTGTAAACAGTATCGGAATATCTACAGGTACATCATTCTTCATCCTCGTTATATCCCGTATGGTATATGTATACATGTGCATTGCAAGCGTATCACATAACTTAGTCAATCGCGCTTCGTACACGTGTCGGTCGGGTAGGGTATGAAGCAACTTGGTTGCTGTTTCTACATGTGTCATTGTTGGGTACTTCTCTGCAAATTGCAGGGCGTGGTCAACATCTTTGGGTGTTATTGGCATCACTGGTCCACTCATGAACTGAGATATTGTTTTCTCTTTGGTCCACACAGGCGTCTCCTTGGGTATCCCCTATAATACAAAATACACATGAGAAATAATAAATATGGAGAATACACACATGGTACAACGAGTCTTACATCCGTCACACCAGTGTCAATCATCTGGATGGGGTCGCCGGGACATCGGCATTTGGGGCACTTCTTCGCCATGTCCGGGTGTTGTGCACATGACTGACACGCCACCAAGTGGAACACGGCTTTACCGCCAGAAGATCGACACATCCACCCGTACGTTGCTATCCCGTCAAAGCATATCGCACACTGCCCATGCTGCTCCATGACACTTCCCTGACAAATGGTCGAGTCCAGACGAACGAATGCTCAGATCCAAATTCTCACCATGTGGAGGAAATGCATGTGCATCACGGTCCTGGCTCTGGTTCTGCTGGGGTGTCGCCGTCGTGCCGTGTCGAAACCAACTGGTATCCGACACCACCAGAATGTGTCGTCTGTGCTTTGGTACACGTTCGAGCCCCCGGCTGTATATGCCAAACAATCGGAGTTGGTATACAACCTCAATCACGGCATCCTCGAAGCTCCTCCAAGGGAAAACTCGGATATCCATGATGCACTCGAGTTCTTGTTGAAGTATGCTTCCATGGCAGCCTCAACCTCCTTGATGGTGCGCTTGGGCGGCATGATGGTTAAATGCATCCCATAACCACCACCCATCTCAATATGGCACTCTACACTACCAGCGTCACGCATTTGGACGACTACCATCACATACAGGAGGTTGATTTTATCGACAAGGAGGCCACCATCAAAGCTGCGATAGATGAAGCAAAACCATTATTCGTTGAAGCAGAAAGCCGACACAGTCGATTGTTTTCAGAAACAGGTGGGGTGAGTTACAAAGGCAATGTGATACCGGCAGCTTTGATTGGCCCCCGCATTCAGGACCTGATGGACACTGTCAACACGCGGTTTCGGACAAAATACAATTCGGTTATTGTCGCCTGGTACCCCACCGGCGAACACTACATTGACGCGCATTGTGACGTAGGAGGCATTGATCTAAAAGAAGGTATTGTTACGCTAAGCTATGGTGCACCCCGCACATTCAGGGTGCAATCTAAATCCCTTTTCGGATTTCCATTTGACTTTGAAACCAACCACTGCATGGCACTTCGGATGGCCGGGACCACATTCCAACACATCTACGTACACGAGCTCCTTAAGAGCGACACACAGGAAGAACGCTATTCGTTTTCATTTCGTACACATGTTGAAGAATAAAGTTTATTCTACAATTACGTCCACGAGATTGTTTATTCTGGTATAATGTATTCATTTAGATCCTCTGTTATCTCGTCAATGGTCGTCGACGGCTTCATACGGCGGAGGGATTGTGGTATTTGGAACAGAAGAAGACGTAAACACTCCAAACAGGTCTACACCAAAACATTCGTATACAAATAAATCATATGCCATTACACACGTAATAACCCCTCCCATCGTGGCGGGGCCAATGAACACAATGTATTGAACAACCATCTGAGGCGATAGTATTAGTATGACATAGGTCGTGTCGTCAGTGGAACCGGTATTGCACAGGTCGTTCATCGGGCCCACGGCCATGATGAATCCAATTATGTTGGCAGCCGTTGCGATGAATGTTGCCCCAATGTACATGAACCGCCACAGTCGGTACTCATTCGAATCGGTCTTAACATACATCCCATAGTAATGCCATGGGACAAAACAAATGGGCAAAAACATAACACACAATGTCCACCAGCTAGCACGGTACCACGCGATACTGTTCCTTGTCTGGTCGGTATGGTCATGGTCCACACAAGTGTTGTTGACCGGCTTGTACCCGGGAACACAACACACCAGGTCGTCAAACGCATCGGGGGTATAACATGCATAGCATATCGCAAAGATGGTCATGCATAGTCCAATCAGCGTCCATATCAAGTACCGAACGTTGCCATTTTTGTTGGTGTGGATACTGTCTTTCAAGGGAGGGTCCACATCAGTAAATTTCGGCACAAACCCGATAATGGCCCACTTCATGGTGTCTCTATATTATTACAGACTGAAAGCTTTATACAACATGATGGTTTATTGTTTCAACGGCTACTAACCGCCGCTGCTGCGGCATCAAATGTGTTGTAGACCGGAACGTTGTTTTTGGTGGCGTGGTCGGTCATCCATGCAGTGATCTTCTTGACTTCTTTCCACTCGAGATCATCTCGGCGATATGCACCGTTCGCGGTGCACAATCGCGTCAGGGATTATACAACGCCCCGAGCAGACCACTCTGGCGCGCGGCTTCAGTCTTGACGTGAAGAGAGTGGGTGTGTGTCATTGAAGATAAGGACCCAATCCGTGTACGTTCGATGTTGATTACAATGGCTTGGGGGCCCAGTGTGGTTATGACGGGTATGTGAAACGAGTGTCGTGCCGGTTATGTGTTATAAGCGAAGAGAATAATTCTGTAATAACACAATGAGCTCTCTTCGCAAACTGCACGCGGTATGCGGGTGTTTACTATTTGTTTCGACGACGATTATGATAGGATTGGTTAATAAATGGCCGTCTTATACACCGACGATTGCAGCGTTTAGCACGAACCGGACACATGTACATACCGTTGAAGTTGATACGACGAGTACACTTTTACCTGTTTTACTCGTGGTGGTCGGGTATATATCGGCATTTCGGCATTTTATTGTGTTTGGACTATACAATGAGGATGTGTTTGACGCGATTATACAATCAAGAAAGAATTACTTGCGATGGATCGACTATGGAATTACGAGCCCAATGATGATTGTAGTGATTGGAATTTTGTGCGGTGTTGTCGATGTTTGGGTATTATATTTAATAGCAGTCATTCAATGCGTGTTAATGATTGCATCTGCAGTGTATGAAGCAAGCGAATCGAAGCAAGCGATTGCAATGATGTTTGCAGTGTACATGTTTGGAGTTTGGGTACCGATTTTTGGGACATTGTCGCAACAAACCCCACCGACCTTTGTGTACATTATTGTTGTTGTGATGTGTATACTGTTTACATCGTTTGGAATTGTGTATACACTCAAGGAAACCGAGCTTATTAGCACGGTTGGAGCGGAAATTCTGTACCCAGTGCTCAGTTTGACATCGAAATTCCAGTTGCAATGGCTTTGTTATATCGGCATTGGCCGATCTGGAGATGTAGGACTCGGACTCGTTTTAGGGTTTGGGACGATATTCGGATGCGCGCTGGGTGTATTTGCATACAAATCGATTCATTTCAAGTCTGAATTACTATTGAACACATAATATTTATTGTAGACACCCATTCGCCCGCGCCCATTTAGCAATCGATTGCAGCGTAGTGGGCGTCATCTTCGGCCTGTGTATGTGGTGATGCGTGCCACTCTTGTGAATGGATCCCGAGGCCGAGCGCCCATTCGTCTTGGTCTGTCCACCCGGGGTGTGAGCCAAGCCAGAACGACTTACCCGAACCAGGTGGCGCCGCTACAAATGCCATGACAACACTCTTCAATCGAACACACTAACATGTATACAACATCCTCATACTGTGTAACTATATTCAGAGGAGTCAAAATATCTGAATCAATATATAGTTTATTGGAAATTAAAATAATGAAGGATTGTTTAGTGTGAACCAATACTATATTCAGAATAAAATGGTAGACGTCTATGATTATCATTTAGGGCAGCACGTTCCGCCAGTGGTTTTGAATGCCCCAACCCTTCCCAATCTCACGCTCCAGTGTCAGATGGCCATTGTCGATGGTACCCGTCTCTATGTACTGGCCTATTTCTACCGTCATCTTCAGTTGGTGGGGCCGGTGGGCTGGTGGGTTCTGCATGAACGGGTAGATGATGGACATGACCTTTGCGGTCTGCGTATCCCCGCTGAATGTAATGACATCACCCACCTTCAGCTGGGATGCCTGATGCACATGGGCATCGGTGTAAATGCCACAACACCCGCCCATGGATTCGAGTCCATTCTGAACACATGGTGTATTCCCTTATAGGAACAGTTTATATGGTTTATTGCACATTAACATAATGAGGATTGCTATGGCCGTGGCTTTGTCGTAGCCTGGTTCGTTTTCAATGGTGTCTGGGAATTATGAAGAGAGTGAAACCCCAAAATAATGATTACATTATAGGGCATTATAGGGCAAGTTTAAATAAGGAATATAACAATACCAACTGTTATATAAATATTATTTATACCTAATAACAACACCCAACCAGTCATAACCAACCCTATGTGTGACCAACCAACAATTGGCTTTGCGCCATGTCCTTATGGAACAGAGACACGCCCATTTGTCCCATGGTCAGCCGCAGTAAGTGAAACGGAGTATTCAGCTGAAGCGGTTCAAGCGGCAGCAACCAAAGTGAGCCAATCCCGCCAAGCGATGGGACTAGCGTATGCGCTTGGGCGTGTAGATCATTCCGTGGTCACCGATTTCGTCGACACGCTTCTCTGCGAGTATGAATCAATGCCGGATGTACAAATGACCATCACCAGGACGCAACGGAACCAAGAACTTACATATGACGACAAAGAATCCATTGGTATCATAGAAAACGCATTTGTTCAAATACACCTGAGGCCATATGATGGAGACACCGAATAGTCGGATACATTAATGTATACATTAAACCCCGATTGTGAAATGTAGTGTGTTTGTATACGTGTGGTGTATAAGAATAACGCAGAACATGGCCAGAGTGCTTGCCGAAAAGGCATGTGGTGTATAAGAATAAAGCAGAACATGGCCAGAGTGCTTGCCGAAAAGGCATGTGGTGTATGGATCCATCACATGAAGAACCCAGGAGGGATGTTTAGCACTGGGTTGTGAGTGTTTGTTTGGAACGGCAGTGGTAGCATCAAGCGAAGTTTGGAGTTATATATTTATCCTATCTAAATGTGTATAATCAACACCCAAATTTATATGGTTCGTTTAATGTTATATCGTATATATATACACACCTTCGTTTTTTTATAGGAACGGTAAAATTCCGTTCGTTTTATAATGCCTATATGGACACCCGTTCTCGATCGCCCACTCTAAAACATATAAATGGCTATTGTTTGATGCAAAGGTACATGTATGCGCATCCCACGGACATCCGTTTGCTCGGGCCCACTGTATCACTTCAAGATGGCCATTTCGGGCTGCCTCGGAACACGTCTTCTCGTCCCACGGACATCCGTTTGCTCGGGCCCATTGCAACACTTCAAGGTGACCATGGCATGCTGCAAACATGCACGTCTTCTCATTCCACTGATACCCGGATGCTCGGGTCCACTGGAGTACATTCAGATGGCCGCCTCGGGCTGCATATGCACACATGTCGACATTGAACGGGCACCCATTTGCTAGGGCCCACTGGAGCATCTCGAGATTACCACTGAGTGCTGCAAACATAGACGTCGTATCATCCCACGGGCATCCATTGGCTCGGCACCACTGAAGAATCTCAAAATGGTTTTCGCGGGCTGCAACGGCACACGTCCATGTATCCCAAGGGCAATCATTCGCTCGGGCCCACTGTAGAACCTCCAGGTGGCCGTATTCTGCTGCAAAACCGCATGTCCGATAGCTCCATGGGCATCCATCCTCTCTCAGCCATTGAAGAACCTCGAGGTGTCCCCCGCGTGCGGCAGCTGAACATGTAGACATACCCTGCGGGCATCCGTTTGCTATTGCCCATTGGAGCACTTCAAGGTGTCCACCTTCTGCCGCATAGTTACTCGTATCCGTGTCCCATGGGCATCCGTTGTCCCGCGCCCACATCAGGATTTCTAGGTGTCCTCCATGTGCTGCATTCGCACACGTGCGGTTGTCCCATGGGTAGCTGTGTCTTCGGGCCCATTGTAACAGCTCAAAGTGTCCGTATTTGGCTGAAAATTCACACATATACGATCGATACAATCTTGGGCGTCGTTCATGGGCAAACTCTATCATGTTCATATGACCTCCACGTATGGCGGATGCGTACATATCGAAATCCCATATACACGGTTTCATCTTCTCAGCCCACACTATGCCACTTGTACACCCGTTGTATGCCATGGCATTGTACGTTAAATGGCTCAGGGGACACCCGTTCTTGACAGCCCACTCCAGCATGGGAACGCTCGTGCACACATGTTCGATATGTATGGTCCTATGCGAGCTCAATACATGTCGCAGGTACCGGCACACAAACCGCAGGATCCCAGGGCATGACAGGAACGATCCGATGATTCCAATGATCTCGGGTGGGAGCGTGTCCATCTTGGTGGGAAATGAAGATCCAAATTATACGAACACTCAGATCCAAACTGGACACCCAAAACGAACACCCAGATCCACAATTGTATTTGTCAAAAAAAAAACCATGGAATGAAGCTGTTTTAACAAAGCCGTTCGCATATATAGATGAAGGATGTTTGAATCTAAAGTGGGTAAACTACGTATGTGTCTTTCGATGTTCTTTCTTCGTTCGAACTCCAACATTTCGTTCTTCGATAGCTCTACTATCAATGAGTGTGGTCACAAACGCGGGTGCCATATCATCCAAATCATATGATACTGTTGTGAGGGTCATCTTGGCATCGTCGAGGTATGGATTGCGGTAACATCGTAGAACAATCGGAGTCTTTAGGATGCGGGCATCCTTGACATTCTCCATCATACCCATGTGGGTTATCGTGTAGATAATCTCCGTATCTCGTTTGTATTCATATGTCCCAAAACATTCAATGTCTGTCAAGACAACACCGTCATCGTCCTTTGTCCGCCAATTTGCTTTGAATGTATCGTCCCATCCACTCAACTGAAAAAGACTGTTTGGTGTCTCACAATGAAATGAGCTGTCCATCACCGTCGGCATGATGTCGAAGGTTGGTTATGTCCGAAATTAATAAACATCTGTACATACCTAAAAGTTAATAAACAGCTGGTCGTATCATATATACCGGAATGGTTTTAGAGTACATAGAACACACCATGTCGAAATACATTCTGCTGCTTGTGGCTGTCGCCAAGGGCCAGACCTCGGCGCCGACCATTCCTCCCACTATCGCACCGCCAGCGGATGGGTATCCGTTCCCAGTCAGTGGCATCTATGACTGTCCGGGCATGGCTATTTGCGCGGATGTCGGTAATTCGGCATATTATTGTAAGACACATAACGTATACCCACTTTTTACCACTCTAACTCTGATACCCTAACCCTATTTCTGGTCACTAACCCTTTTATGTACAGGTAACCATCCGGCATCATATCCAAACTGTAACATCACGAAATCATGCACAGGAGGGTTGTATCCTGCAGAACACACGGCTACTACCGATAATGCATGTGGGATAGGTGATACGGTCGCACAGACGGATCTGTACATGCAGGTCACGTTCCAGGATTGCTTCACTGCGGCTGGGGCTGGGGAGTATTGGTATCAAGTATGTCGGAATAAAACGGCTCCAAATGCCATCATCGCGGTCTACTGTGCTACCGACAATGAACCCGCTCATGTCAGTGGTATTATTTGTAATGACTATTATGAATGCAGTGGCGACTTTGAATATGTCACAGGTGGATTGGTCAACGCGGGATGGGCGTGTCCGTTCACCGTCGATAAGACCCTCGCACCGACATCTACGAAACCACCCACATCGGCTCCGCCGACAACGGGAACTCCGTCGTTTGCTCCTACCTTTGTTCCGTCGAATGATCCCGTCGGGTCCAAGACCAAGAAAACTACGAGGCTCTCAAAGGGCGCCGTCGCTGGCATTGCGGTTGCGTGTGTGGTCGTCGTTGTTATTGGTGCCATCATCGTGCGCACGGCGTCACACCGCAAGGGCTATGAGAAGGTCCCGAGCACATCAGGGAAGGTCCCCATGTAGAAATGGGAGCCCAAATCTAGAATGAAGGTTATCTCATTAAATCATACCCATAAAGTGTTCATATGCCAACTGGGTTCAATATATCAGAGGGAGAGGAAATCTTTCCATAACCACCATGTCTGGGTGGTGGTTCGACACTTCAAGGGCCAAGCGGAGGCGCCTTGCGAAGGAGATTGAAAAGGCGACGCATGATGAACGTACGCATCTGATTGGCCTTCTTGAAAGCCGCTGTCACGCCATCGCGGACATCATAGACGGGGTCCGCAGTGTGAAACTCCATCTCGACAGCATTCCTAGAATCGATAAAGCATGGGACATGGGTGTCAAATACACTGCTCCCGCGTATGAACTAGAGGATACAACGCATAAGATATCGTTCACTGAACCGATTCTGTCTGTCCGTCTCGACAATGGGAATGTCCTCGTGCTGGCGCCAGAGAGGGCGGAGAATCTGGTCGTCATGAACAACCTCATTGTCTTGTTCAATGACCCAGAGCCACCCAGGAACTTCATGTCAACGGCGTTGGCGCCCATGTTCAGATCATTTTCTCATGGTCAATGCATCACAATGGTCTACAATGACAGCTATATGTTTAACGCGGAGAAGAGTTATAAGTTCTACAAGATGTGCCCCCGTGACATTGTCTTGAAGGTGCTTGGGTGTCTCAACGTCATATCTCGGGGCATTTACGATCAATACGCAAGGGAGGGAATCACCGTGCCTATCCTTGATGTCCTCACGGTCCACATGGACAAGTTTATTCCAAAGCTACACCAAAAAATAGAACCCGCGGTAGTGTCTTACAAGGTGGATGATGCGCTTACACACGATCAGGACGCGGTGTATAATCAGTTTATGATCGATCTAGACATATTTGAAGAGGCGGAAGAATAGGAAATATGTCATCTCGGAATAAGACCTTGATTAAATAATGCTGCCAATGTCTCTTTGTGTTCTTCTATGTGTGCTATCCGGTCAGAGGGTAGACCGTACAGGCGCTGGGTCTGGGTGTACAGTTGGTAGCGTAGCCATTCGTCTTTGTACACGGGGGGGAACGCCGTTCGGGTGGCGTGGACGAGGTCTTGTCCGATTTGTGTCAGCTGGTACATGGTGGTTCCATCTGAACATAACATGGGAGTCATAAATGGGACGATACAATGGGTGTCGAGTCATGAAATGGGTTGTTTACATGGGTTATCTTACCATGCCACGCTAGATGGTCGCCAGGGCACGTCCCGATCTCACTCGTGCACACCGTTAACCTACCAACGCTGGTGGTACCATAGAACATGAGCTGGATCTTTCGGTTCGTTGGTTTCATGGGAAGGAGTAGCAGACCGCCGTCGGGGTCCGCGCCGACAGCACGGAAGACTAGGCGGCCAATGTGGTAGTGGTTGTCTTTGTCGGGCTCTAGCGCGACACTCGTCGGTTGGATGATTTGCTCTCCCGTGTCGTTCACAATGCTGATTCGCATCGCACGGTATATACACACGGGTTGGGTACAACAACGGGTTTATATTACAGGGTACAATAACTGGTTTATATTACAATAACTGGTTTATATTACAATAACAAATTTATATTACAGGGTACAATAACTGGTTTATATTACAATAACTGGTTTATATTACAACAACTGGTTTATATTACAATAACAAATTTATATTACAGGGTACAACAACGGGTTTATATTACAGGGTACAACAACGGGTTTATATTACAGGGTACAACAACTGTGTTATATTACAATAACAAATTTATGTTACAGGGTATATTACAGGGTACAACAACAAATTTATATTACAGGGTACATGGCTCAGCGTGGACCCCTCATACACCATCACCATGAATGCGAAGCGTCGCTCTCCAGACATGCTCGACGGGACACCGAAGAAACTCGCGGGCAGTCACACGCCGTGCTTCGCCTGTCATATCCCAGGGGTGGTCGGCAACTGCGTCTGTGTGGACTGCAAACGCAAATTCTGCATGGCATGCGCTCACAAGATTCAACACAGGGCTGGCTTGGTGCACGACATTCACAAACCACACTTTCCGGGGTAGGACATGTCTGCTCATAACCCATCTGGTCCCCTCTGCGTTTTTTGGCTTGAGTTTCTTTTTGTTCTGATTCAGGTAAGTAGCGAGGTTGACTGATTTTAATATATATATTCAGTTACTTTGATGTGGTACGGTGCTGCAAGGAGGAAAAAAGACGGATCCGCACCAACTACATCCCGGTCAACACCGTCAAGGTCTCTTGCCCACACTGTATGATTGATATCTACACAACACACGACGCAGACTGTGCACACATCCTCAATACACACATCAACAAGCATTGCTACCATGCTCCAGTGGAGATCACACTGTCACCAAAGGACATCATGCACGAAATCCCAGTCACAGGTATGAATCAGGGGTTATGATTGTTTCAGTGATTCTATATTCACACATGTCTGTCTCTCCAGGGCTCCTCCAGGAACGCCGTGTCAGGGTCCTCATCAACGAACTCATCACGGATGATCGTTCAAGTTGGTCGGGCAGACCCCTCGCGGCTGCAGACAGGTACAAACTCGAACGCTCCCTTGCGTCCATCGCTGCGCTGAAATCTCAACTGGATGCAGCACATGACACTATCCAGGGCCTTAAGATGAAATGCGATCAACAGGAAATCATCATCACTGGGCTCATAAGGTATTTCGTTTGAACACTGGTCTTCGGATTAACCCCTCTAACCCTCGTCCTACTTTGCAGTGCGCCTCCAGTCGATGATGGCTTTAATGTACTGGATATCTACACGGCCGATGGCGCGTTCAATGGATTCTTAAAGGAACTCGAATCAGAGGAGCTTGGTTTTAATGTGAAGGAGAATGAGTACACTATACACACCACTCAGTAGCCACCAGAATACATACTTCCAGTAAAAGTCGACTCCGAAATGGATGCCAATGCCGTACAACGTGGACGTGATCACCTATAAATATATGAATAAATATGAATACATATATGAATATGAATAGATATGAATACGTATATGAATATGAATAGATATGAATATAAATACAAAGTTTGAATAGATATATATACAAATAGATATGAATATGAATATAAATAGATATAGATACAGATACAAATATAAAGTTTGAATAGATATATATACAAATAGATATGAATATGAATATAAATAGATATAGATACAAATAGATATAGATACAAATATAAATACAAAGTTTGAATAGATATATATACAAATAGATATGTACACAAATATAAATAGATATGATTATGAATATGGCTTTGAATACAAAGTTTGAATACATACAATCTCATCAGATAGGTACTTGGGCAGTGGCGTGAAGGGTACCACCAGTAGTCCATACATCACAATGCTTGTATAAAAACCTCCACTCAACCCGGCACTATTAATGTCGAGAATGGCACTGGAAACATAAGGTGTTAGTACACACACACAAATACTATACACATTCATTCATCCTCACCTCAGAATACCTCCGAGAAGACTAAACCCTAACATTATCATCAGACGCCCGTTACTGAACAGCTGGTGCCTGAAACCATACGCTTCGGAGTACGATGATGACAACACCGAGGATACATCCTTGAAGGACCAGAACATTCTCAAAGTCTTCTCGTACCTAGAACATGAACATAATATGAATACAAACACAATTTGAACATACTATGGCCAGTCTTACCTGTGGTACCGTGGCGTTGCTCATTCAGGACCTGTGGGACACACACAACGTTAGTCTGCCGTGGTCGTTTGATACACTCGAGGAGGGGGTCATTGGGGTCACTACAACCGACAGTGTTCGCTTTGATCCGGTTGCTCTAGGTACAAACACTACCGAAATAGTATACACTGTCCTACACGAAATAGCGCACGTCAAGGCGGGAATACACAATGGTCACAATCATGTCTGGGTCGGGTGGTGTATTCTACTGGGCACACCGCCAGAAATATGCAGGCCTAGGCCGGTCGTCGTTACACCTCAGGGGAGAATACGGGTCATTGATGAAGATACCTTGTGAATACGCCTACAACCAGTCCAAACACTAACAACCCGATGGTTACACTACAAATTTGTATTAGTATCAAATCTCCATGGTACCATGGGTCTACCATGGTATATACACACCCCCTTGTTCTCCCATTTATACAGTCTCCTCTCCTTCTCCATAAATACGTAGATATGGCAGTGTCGCCGAATCATAATAGGGGTTGTCCGTCATATACATCTCTTCATCTGATGAAGTCATCTCTTCGGATGGTGAAGTCTCTTTGGATGGTATATCAAAATCATACATCTCTTCGGACGGTGAAGTCTCTTTGGATGGTATATCAAAATCAGACATCTCTTCGGATGGTGAAGTCTCTTTGGATGGTGTAGTCATCTCTTCGGTCGATGGTGAAGTCTCTTTGGATAGTGTAGCAAGATCATACATCTCTTCGGATGGTGAAGTCTCTTTGGATAGTGTAGCAAGGTCATACATCTCTTCGGATGGTGAAGTCTCTTTGGATGGTGTAGCAAGATCATACATCTCTTCGGTCGGTGAAGTCTCTTTGGATTGTGTAGCAAGATCATACATCTCTTCGGATGGTGAAGTCTCTTTGGATTGTG
>Ga0233439_10003921_pt1 | contig 14907 bp, 9 predicted proteins | sample SI_123_September_6_FD_182713 | JGI IMG/M metagenome (GOLD analysis project Ga0233439, IMG submission 182713) | Seawater microbial communities from Saanich Inlet, British Columbia, Canada - SI_123_September2016_100_MG | ecosystem: Environmental > Aquatic > Marine > Inlet | place: Canada: British... | reverse complement strand
CGATAACTGGCCAAGCCATTGCGCTAGCAACATCCGCTCCTCGTCCTGTCGAAATAACCACAGGAATCAACGCGATAATGGTTGTGAATGTGGTCATTAGACACGGCCGGATACGTCGCATGCCTGCTTCAGCCGTTGCATCGCGAATGTCTTGGGCCGATGTTAGTTTCTTGCGAGTGAATATTTGATTGAGATAAGTCGCCATGACAATACCATCATCGACCGCAATGCCGAACAAGGCAATGAATCCGACCCATACGGCTGTGTTGATTTCGATCGAGTTAAATGCCAACGCCAGCATGCCGCCGGCAAAAGCAACGGGGATGCCTGAAAACACAGCTAGTGAAATCGGAATGTGTCGGAATTGCAGATAGATGATAAACAGATTGACGATCACAACGATCGGTAATGCCCACAGGAGTCGGTTGTTTGCTTCGACTTGATTCTGAAACGATCCCACTGCTTTAAACGAATAGCCCGGTGGAATAATCAGTTTCTGTGCTTTTTGCGCAGCTCTTAATTGGTCCTCAACCGCTCGAGCAGTTTCTACATCTCCAAGTACACCTGTAGGTGAAAATGAAACATGTGCAACTAATCGAGCGTTTTCGCTGCTGATACCGCCAGGGCCCCAAGTTGTCTGCATGGTGGCCAGATTTGCTAGCGGCACAGTTTCGCCGGATTTGGTGACGACGGGGAGACGACTATATTCATCCATTTGTTCGCGCAAATTTCGTTGGTAACGCACGCGGATTGCATACCGCTCCCGCCCTTCAACGGTTTGCGTTATTGTCGTCCCGCCGAGCGCTGCCGAAATCACTTGATTGACCATCATGGTCGACATGCCAAACCTAGCTGCTGTGTCACGGTTGACATCAAATTCAACATGCGGTTTACCCAACACAATATCTGGGCTAATGGTGGCGGGGTTAATTTCTGGTACATCCTTTAAGAAGGCCGCGATGTCCAAAGCTGCTTCTGACAACTGAGTTAAATTATCGCCGTAGATACGGATCGCCATCGTTGCCGTAATACCACTTTGCAGCATTACCACCCGACCTTGGATTGGCTGCAATTCTGATGCCGGAGTTACACCTGGTAGTGTTGCCACTTGGTTAATTTCCTGCCAGATATCTTTAGACGTAATTCCAGCTCGCCATTGGTCCTTAGGTTTGAGCATGACGTAGGTCTCGATCATGGCAGTTGGTGCGGGATCTAATGCGGATTCGGCACGGCCAATTTTTCCAAGTACATTTTCAACTTCAGGAATCTGTTTAATCAGCGTGTCCTGTGTCTGTAGCACTTCCATCGCCTGCGACAAACTCGCAGCTGGGTACAACGTCGGCATATAGAACCAACTGCCTTCATCAAGCGCGATCCAATCGTCTGACTTGATCGCCTTCATCATTTCCCTGGTTTTGTCATAACCGGGAAGTTGCTGGAGTTTCACCCCAAAAGTATCTACTCCTTTTTCCAGTGCTTCGAAATGTTCGTCGACACCTTTCCACGCGCCATAACCCAGTCCCATGATGACAATCGGGATAGTAAGAAAGAGGAATTTATGAGCGAGAAAAAACCGTAATGTGGGTTCATAAAAGAACAAAATAATTCTGCTAATAGGATTTTTTTGGATGGGACGTAGTTTTTCGATCAATAGCCAATAGACAATCGCCGCTGCCCCTAACCCAATGGCCACCGCCGAGAACGCTCTTGGACCAGGGATAATTGCTGGAAATGATTCACCGAATCGATAGGTAACGAGGCCAATGGTTGTGCCGCAAAGACCCGTAGCGATCCACCGCAGTTTTGCTTTGATTTGTGAAGAACTTAGCATCATCCGACTTAACAATGGGACGATTGTCACAGCCACAATCAAGGCAGCTATGAGCGAAAATGTCTTAGTCCACGCCAGCGGTGCAAATAATTTGTAATCTCGTCCGGTTAGCAAGAAAATGGGAAGGAAGCTAATGACGGTTGTCATCACTGCGGTCACGATAGCAGGTGAGACTTCTATCGTCGCATCGATGATAATATTCAATCGTGCAGATTTACCGCCAGGCCGTCCTTTCTCTTCCCACTCAGCTAAATGGCTGTAGATTACTTCGGATACAATAATCGACATATCAACCATGGTTCCAATGGCGATAGCGATACCAGCTAACGACATAATGTTGGCGTCGATATTAAAGACGTACATACCGATGAAGGCGATTAGAACGGCGATTGGGAGCGTGATTGCTACCACAATACTTGCTCGTAAGTTGAGCAAGAAAAGTAAAATCACGATGGCTGTGATAATAACTTCTTCTTTGAGCACTGTAGTCAACGTTGTGATTGTTTCATTGATTAACCCCGAACGGTCATAGATGACGTTTATTTGGACTCCGTCTAAGCTCGGCTCTATTTGAGCAATCTTCTTTTTTACTTCATCAATGACGGCTCTTGGATTATTACCATATTGCATGGTAACAATGCCACCTACCGCTTCGATGCCGTTAACATCCAATGCTCCTCGTCGAAAGGACGGGCCAATCTGTACGGTGGCGATATCGCGGATTCGAGTAGGCAGACCGTTTTCTGACCTAATTACGGTTTGTTCAATATCTATTATCGCTTGTTCGACATCTTGATCTGTTCCGATAAATCCTCGACTACGGATTATCATTTCCATACCGCTCGATTCAACCGTCTTCGCCCCAACGTCTTGGTTGGATTCTTTGATAGCAGCCATCACTTGATTCAGTGAAATGTGATGAAAGCGAAGTTTGTCAGGGTCGACTTCGATTTGGTACTCGCGCACGTAACCGCCAATACTGGCAACTTCACTGACTCCGTCAACAGCTTCTAATTCAAATTTAACGACATAATCTTGCAGGCTCCGGAGATCGGCCAAATTTGTGTCTTTTGACGGCTCAAGAATATAGTACATGACTTGTCCCAGTCCTGTAGCATCTGGCCCTAGAGTGGGCGTTACGCCAGCGGGAAGTGTAGATGTAGCGCTACCTAATTGCTCGGAGACTCGTGAGCGTGCCCAGTAAAAATCGGTACTGTCTTTGAATGTGACCTGCACAAAGCTATAACCAAATAGACTCTTTCCCCGTACCGATTCCGCTTCCGGCACACTGAGTAAAGCGACCGATAAGGGATAGGTAATTTGGTCTTCAATATCTTTGGGGGATCGGCCGGGCCAAGATGTGTAAACGATGACTTGGTTTTGACCAATATTGGGAATGGCATCAATGGGTACATTTTGAAAGCTATACCAGCCGCCAGCAATCACGAGGACCGTTAGGCACACCATGATGAGGCGTTCTTTAATACAGAAAGATGTGATGGCTCGCAGCATTTTCTACTGTCCTTCCTGTGCTGGTGCATCAACTTTGTCGTCTGTTTCTTTTTCAGTAACATCAAACGTGTTGATTAAATCACCACAGCGGAGCATTTCAACACCGCGAAAAGGATTGGCCAAACGATCGTTGTTCTGTAGCCAATCACCTTGGCCCTCTTTAACCATGGCACAATAAAAATGATAAAACGGCTGCGGGTTATCGCTTCCTCGTACCTTGGTTGCCAAAGGGGTAATGGATTGGCTGATCCATTTGAATTCAACACGGGCTTTGGCTAGTGATAATTCATGGAGGTTTTGTGAGTGTTGAGAGATGCGTGAGAACAACGCTTTCTCCTCATCCCTCCACCCAGTCGCGTCTGAAGATTCTAGTGCGGTACTAATCGCATGCAATGTTTCGATACTCGTTTTCGTCGGCGTTTTATCAGACGACAGTTTTTGTTTAATATCAAAATACGCCAAGTACAATTGCTCCAATTGTTCACCATCATCGCCAGTGATGCTGCGAGCACTCCATTGGTCGAACTGTAGCGGAAGGTTTTTTGCAGAGATCATCTTGGCGACGGTCGCATCAATTAAACTAGGATTTCCGGCGAGTTGCATTTGGGAATCGATCAAAAAGTTACCGGACGTCGCAACTTTTTCACCGGCGGATATTCCGGACAAAATGATCGCGCGGTTCTTTAGCAACTGCCCTAATATAACGCGGCGTATTTCAAAGCGGCCAGGGTTGGTTTCAACATAGACCACACTGTTGTTGCCGGCTAACAGAACAGCGGAACGTGGTATCGAAAGTGATTTAGGTTGATCGATTGGAGTGTCGCTAAATCCGTATTCTTTTGTTGAAACAAGTTTCATGCCACATATTGGGCAATCCCCAGGTGTGTCGCGAATTACTTGCGGATGCATTGGACTGATCCACTTTCCGGCAAGTTCTTGGTCGTAAACTTCACCGCTAGTACCAATTGGTATTGCGATGGTGGCTCGCGCGTAATCACCAGGGCGTAATTCTTTATTGGTGTTATCGAATTCGACTCGAACGCCTACAGTGCGACTAGTGGTATTTACAACAGGGTCGATAAAAGCGACTCGCCCCTGCAGAATTGTACCGGGCTTAGAGGCAATCTCTGCGTGGACTGTTTGTCCAAATCGTATGTGGGAGGCGTCTTCTGGATAGAGCTTGAGGACGAGCCATACAGTCGAAAGATTTGCAATCTGATAAATAGGCTCGCCAGATTTGATGTATTTTCCCTCTTGCGTCATTTTGCCAGTGACTGTGCCACCAAGTGGCGAGTAGATCGTTAATCGTGACTCGGCAATGCCGGTTTTGTCGAGTTTTGCGAGTTGTTCGGTGGTCATCCCTAATTCGCCTAACTTATGTCGTGAATTGGCGACAAGTTTGATTTGGGTTTCACGAATGATTTTCAGGGTGCTGGGTGTCATCTTTGCCAAAGCCTTGCCTGATTCGACATATTCAATCTGAGCAGCATACAGCTGAGGGCTATAAACCACCGCTAAATGGTCCCCTGTAGTGACGGATACTCCGGTATAGTCAGCAAATAGCCGTTCGATGCGACCGTCGATGTATGAGGCAATGGTTGCTTGGCGGCTTTCATCAACTTCGATAGAGCCGATCGTGTGTAATTCAGTACTTAATGACTCTAGAGTGGCGATTGCTGTTTGAATATTCGCTAATCGTCGGCTGGCTTGGGGGATCAGCACGCTAATGGAATCTCCCGAATCAGCCCCCGAGGTTGCGAGGGCCAGTTCCATATCACAAATTGGGCAGCGGCCTGCGGTAGGCTGCCTAATATTTGGATGCATCGGACAGGTATAAATCGTTTCGGCGTGGTCATGGTCGACCCTAGCTGCAGATTCACCAGCAGACCCGATCCAGCCAATGCGTTGTGCGATGCCTATCGAAATAAGAAACAAAATACCTGCAAGCAGCACAGCAGCTAGGAACATACCAGATGAGATACAGCGAGAAAGCCACCAATTCCAAGACTTCCTAGTAAGAGTCTGGGCAGTAGTTGTATCGCTCGGTAGTGCTTTTTTTGATTCGGTTTCTGGTTTTGTGGTCATTGTCGTTACACCATGAATTTCAAGAACTTACAAAATAAATCAAGTTTTCTAAACGAAATTAGTCGTTCGATACTGCACCTTGTTTGGCATCTTTCTTTTCAACGTCCTTGTCACCATCGGCGTGTTCGTGTTCATGATCGTCGTGACCGTTGTGTGCTTCCTTAATGGTATCTGCTGAAGCAAGCTTCGCCGCTTTGTTAGTATCGGATAGCTTGCTCCATTTGCCATCACAACTTGGACAGCAGAAACCAACAAGTTTGCCATCAAATTCGGTGGTTCCACCATCTTCGGTAACAGTTGATCCCATGATTGGGCACAGTTGGTTTACGGAAGTTAGGGTCACGTCGACCGCAGGAGTGTTGAAAGATTCCGTATCGGATTCGCTACAACCGGCAACGGAAATAAGAACGATTGAAAGTAAAGCAAGGTAACGCATAATAACCCTCTATTAAAAAAGTTGTGTAATACAAGATATTTGTAGAACGTGGAAACAAATCAAGTGTTCGCTTATGTTTGCGTTGTCGCATAACAACAGCGTGAGAAACATCCGCCAAAGGAAATCAGTGGCTGGGCATTCGTGGCGATCCCATAGCTGAGATGCCAAATAGAATCCTGCTTAGGTCAGCCAGACACTTAGAACAATTTGCGCATATCTAGGCATGCGACTCGCTGACATCGGTGTGGTAACTTGGTTACGCTTCGCAGCGGCCAAGTATTGATCGTTGGCATTGTGCTGTATAAAACCGCAAACAAAGCTGACCGGGACAAGTTCGCTGAACACTATGTCTTGTGGCGGCAACCATGGTTCACTGTGTTGCACGTAGCACACGCATGATACAGCGTGCAAGCTGATTGTATCTGTGAGAGGTTCTTTTGGGGCCGCACAGCAGGTAGACACAGTTTCAGCGACTGGCATTGCGCAAACGCAATCCTTCATTGCATCCATACCTTGTGCACAAGATGCATCGGTATTGTCGCAAAGGCCATTCAGTGCCCAAGTTGGCGCAATCATTTGCAGCAAAACTGCTGTTGCCATGATTATTTTGTGAATTTGCTTATGCAATTCAATGAACTCCGTAAAACCTCAAATACATTTCGTACGGTTATAGTATAGTTTGATTCATTTCATGAAAATGGGTTTTTTTGCTTAAAATGATCGTTCCGCTCATTCGACCTAAATACGAGTATTGTGTTTTCTAAAACGGCGATTCACGAACCCCTTTATTTCCGATGGATTAGTGCAATATTCCACGTATTTTGGACGATTTACGCTGCGAAGAAGTGATTATTTCCTTGTTAAAGCAATAAATAAAAAGTGCGTAAAACTATTATCCCCACCAATCGTCTCAGACTTTATTTGCCACTCATATGGGGTGTTTTATATATGTCTGGTTGCGCAATTAATTTACCCACACCTCGATACCCTCAAGCGTCTTTGATTGAACCGAGTCGTTCACTAGACGCTAATTCTTCCAATGAAGACCAACAGACGTCCGTTAACACTTCCGCTGCGACCGAAAAACAAACGACCGAACAAGCATCGGGTGAACCTTTGCAAACACGGAGCGAATTGGAGCAATGGTCCCTAGAGCACAACAGCGAAATTCAGCGATTAGGCTTAGTGTTTGAGGCAGCGACTGCTAAGACGAGATATGTCGATTCACTACCAGATCCCAAAATCGGTGCGAACTTCTTTGGTCGTCCGATTGAAACCGCAACAGGTTCACAGCGGGGCAGTATCAGCCTTAGCCAAATGATCCCCTGGGTTGAAACACTTGATGCAAAACAACAGTTGGCAACGCTTCAAGCATTAGCTGCTAAGGCCGATTATCGTAGTGCACGGTTGCAAATCTTGTCGCAAGTCCGTGTTGGGTGGTTCCGGCTTTACTTAATTGAACAACAATTCTCGGTGAACAAAAACAATCAGCAAACGTTACAGTCGTTGATCGATGTCGCCAATTCTTTGATCGCCGCCGAAAGAGGTTCGTCACGAGACGTGTTGTTGGGCACCCTTGAACTTACCAAACTTGAGGAACGTCTTACACGTCTCAAACAACAACGGACGAGTCAAATCGCGAGTCTCAATCGTCTGATGAATCGGTCGCTGGACGCTAAGATAATCTCTCCAGAAAAAATTGCCGTATCGATTCCAGCGCAATCCCAAGCTGACCTAGTAGAAATTGCTCTGCAATCTCAACCGGAGATTCAAGCCGCTCGTTTGCGCAATCAAGCCAAAAAATGGGGTGTCACTGTTGCACAACTAAGCCGCCGTCCGGACGTTACAGTTATGGCGAGCTATTTTCTGACAGACGACAACCGAGCACCTAACCCGAGCTTGAAAGTTGGTGAAGACCCATGGTTCATTGGTCTCCAAGTGAGCGTTCCAATTTGGGACAAAAAATACGATGCTTTGGAGGAAGAAGCGAAATATGTGTATGACGCTTCTACGTTATCGATTGAAACGCTAACTGACCGGACCACGGCAGTTATAGTTCAATTACTAGCTGAAATAGGTCGTGCTGATGAGACAGCCATTTTATATAAGGACACGATCATCCCGCAGGCACAACAAACGTTAGAGACGGATCAATCGGCGTATGCAAATGGCGAGGTCGAGTTTGATCGTTTGACCCGAGATTTTCGTAGTTTGTTGATGCTGCAACTTGGTTATCACCAAGCGGTTGCAGACAGGGCCATTGCCGTTGCTGAATTACAGAGAGTAGTCGGTGAAACCACTCCGCTGCTCGATTGAACAGAAAATCTCGTAGGTGGATGCATCGAGTGCAAGTTGCGACTCTACGGAGTGTTTATTCTGTTGAGACTAGGCCAATTACTGCCCAGCAGGTTCCCCAGTAATTGGACGTAGCGCCGGGTTTGTTGTTGCGGACCTTTTTTGTACTCGGAACGATCCAATTCCCATTAGCTGTTTGCGTGTGGATAAGAAACGTCTGCGCTTTTTCGATGACGTTCTGATATTTACGGCCACAACGAGACAGCGCGTACAATGCGACACCGGTAGCAAATGCATCGCTGATACTGGTGTGATCCCAACCCCAGCCACCATCGTCGTGCTGCGATTCGAGTAACCGAGTCAAGGCTGCGGACTCTGTTTTTGATTGGCGTTGGTGATCTAATATCGATTTTACGGCGAGCCATTCTGTACTGTCACCACGAAAATCACTCATGGAATACTTCAGCGCTTTTTCGATCGTCCCTTGATATTCTCTGCTGCCGATGTCGTTGTACATGATGGCGGCCCACCCAGTGGAAACGTGTGTGGTTTCGAGTAGAGGCCGTTTTTGCGTGGGCAACTGCCCTGCCGGTTTAAAGGAACCATCGGGTTCTTGTAGCGTCGCTAGCAAGACTGCCAAGGAATCGGCTGTGTCAGCTTTTGTGGTGGCGATACCACTGAGCAGTATTTGATAGATGGTGTCTGTACCGGCCCCATCGCGTTTCATTGTCTTGGAGTTAAGATTATTGTCACAGAACTCCAATGCCCATTTTGATTGTTTTTGAAACAGCTTTTCATCGGTTTTGTATCCGGCATTCTTAGCAATCTGTGTACTCCACAAACCGAACGGGACTTGATGGCACGACACGCATTTTTTCTGGTCGATCCATGTTTGAGCGTTCCGTTGCACAAATGGAATTGCCAATTCAATCGACTGTTTGAGGGAGCGAGGTTTTTCCTGTTGTGCTTCCGTAATTTGCGGAATAGACAGAATCATCGCCACAACAACAAAAAAAATTCGATTTACCATGAATGAGTTCATCCAATCATATGACCAAGGGAGCGCACGCCCCATGTACTCGCTTCTTTGTATTGTTTGCTAACAATTTACGACCGCAGTCTATTTTTTCGTCGGTGTCTTTTTGCCACTCGGCAATACATTGAAGTTACCACGTTGGGCAGGTTGCAGTTCAAACTTTTCGCCGGTCAGTGCTTCTATCTTTTTTTGTTGTTCTTTGGTAAGCACTTCAACAAGGATTTTTTCTTGTGATTCTTTCCGCATGCGTTGGTATTCTAAGACAAGTTCACGATTGGCGGCAAGATTTTTTTGTTGAAGTTCTTTTAGTTGTTCGGGAGTAATTCCCAGCGCTTCGGCAAGTTTAGGATTTTGAAACGCATAAGCACCGCCAGATTTCATTTGCATCTGGTACTGAATTTGTTCTAACCGACTTTTCTGTTTTGGCAGTAGGATTTGGCCGATTTTTTCTGCTAGTAATTCTTGATGTACCGTATTCATTTCAGCATAGAATTCCCGCCGCTTTTCGGGAGCGATATCGGTAACCCCTTTGTATACTTCTTGACGTCGGGTTTGGATGTCTTTTACTGCGGCGGTTATTTTTTCAATTTGTCCCGCTTCTAAAACCAGTTCATCTTGAATTTGCTTCATCCGTAATAAATACTCCGGTGATGCACCACCAAAGAACCCACCAGATACTGATGAGGTAATTAATTGTTGCCCACCACCTTGAGTCAAGAAGGCGGTTGTGCCCTGGGTCGCAAAAATAGTTTGGATAGCCTCCGGTGCAGCAATTTCGCCAGCACCCCCTGAAATTTGAATGACGATTGGCGTATCCTGGGCTTGACCATTGGTGGTCATAAACGCGACGGCCAAAAGCATCGACAAGGTTTTGGTGTGGTTTTTGATCATGACGATATACCTTTTGTGTTTGTAGGGATGGTGAGTCAACTGTTTAACCCACTGGTCGTGATTGTAGTTGTGCTGCAGATAATCGTAAAGTTGCCATGCCCGTCGGTGGGGGGGGGGTATAGAACAGGTTCTATTTGAAACGAAGCCAAATCTCAGCCGGCTTGGCTATGAAGACGCTGAATTCGTATCGGTTCATTAGCGACGAGCCAATCATCTTTACTCAGTAATTCCCAGGCCGAGCGAAAGTGAAGTTGTGCCTGTTCTGTTTTCCCTAACGCTAACAAACACTCGGCCTGTTCTTCCCACACATATCCATCGGTCTTTTGTCCCAATTCTCGCCACCTGCGAACAACTTCTTCTAGCGTTGTCAGTGATTCCTCAAAAAGCTCGAGCATTCGTTGTGTGTGAGCCACTGTCCACCAGGCGGTTACCGTTTCCGATGTCCAGCCTTGCGCGAGTCGAAATTGTAATCCTTTTTGAAACAGCTCCATCGCTTGTTCAAACATCTTCACCGCTGGTTTTTTTCGCCGGCGGAGTTGTACACACGGCCGCGCTCCAACAGATAATAATTTTTGGTGCGGGAGTTACCCTTGGTAAGTTCTGACTGAATATGATCGAGCAACTGATGGGCTTCGACAGACTCCATTTGTAAACCGAGCGTGCGCGCCACTTGTGTTTGTACTTCGAGTTGATAAGCCACAGTACTGTCTGCTTCGGTTTCCGAAAGATGATCCAATAATCGTTGTTGGGTATTTTTGGGTTGTTGATAATCCCAGAGTGTGGACCAGGATGGTGGGAAGTTAGTGTATGAGTGCATGTCGCTTTGAGATTTAACAGGTTGTGTCGCGATTACGGGGTGATAAGATTCCCATCTTCATTGAATTCAAAAGCCTACATTTTGGCTCCATTAAGCTCGGATTTGATCAATCGTTTGATTGTCACGGTCGTCAGGACCTAGTTGGTCTTTGACGCCCATTGCTCCGAGCATTGTGTTGTAAACATCAATGCCTTCGGCTCCGACATCCATGATTTGGCCAGTTTTGAATCGTCCGTTGGCGCCGGTGATTGCATGGAACACACCCGAGAGTTCGCGTTTGACATCATTGTGTCGACCATCGCCAGACTCAGTGGAAATTGTGATCATCGAGTTTTCCATGATCGTGCGATCATTGACTTCGAGTGAATTCTTGTCGTTAAGTTGATGGAGGAAGTAAGCAACTTCCCGCATTTTCATGTGAGCGTGGGCCCGTAGTGCTTCATTCTTTTTATTTTCATTAAACTTGTGCCACCATTCGTGACTGCACCCTTGATCACCACTGGCATTTTGTTGTCGAGCATCATCGAAGGACCAACGGTGCTTTCCGTCATATTCATATTCACCCTTTAAACGAATGCGTTCACCGGCGGCCAAAAATGTCAATGATCCAAATCGTACTCGGTCCATTTGAATGGACAGCGCATACAAGTCCGCCAGCAAACGCCATTCAGTTGTAAGTTGCTCTAACGTAATATCAATCCCTTGTCCGCCTGGGTCTGAGGCACCACCGTGGGGTATTTCGGATCTGCGCGGACGTTTGGGTGCATTGGGGTCAGTATCGAGGGCAAATGCACGTTGTTCGTATTCTCGGATCCGATCTAAGTGATCTGCGATGCGAGATTTAGATTTAGCTCCCAGCGGTGAATTGGCACCCGTGTAAAAACGAAAGTCATCGACGACAGAGTCCAGTACGCTTTGCTTTAACGCTCGGCGTCGAGCATCTTTGCTACCACTGGCTAAAGCGACGGAACCAAAAACGCGCGCAAATAGATCACGAGGTTTTTCTTGAATTGTGGCGGCAACCGTGCCGTCTTTGTTGTAACTATGAATATATCGTCCGACACGACTACGGCGGAAAAAAGTTCCGCCAACCAAAGTGGGAACAACTCCGTTGGGTTGGCCAGCGGGATAATGGGCTTGTCGAACCAATTGCTCAATAGATGCCCCTCCCGCTCGTGCTTCGCCATCAGGTGCACTAGCCGTAAAAGCCCCAGCGGCACCATCATAGTGCGCATTGATGCCACTTTCGTCACAGCGTATTTGGTTGACATTACGCATGATTAACAGCTTTTCGCCGAGCGGTTTTAATGGCTCCAGAACATCATCAAAACCTTCTGCTTGTAACGGTGAAGGGATACCGAGGCCAAAGAAAATATTGAATGCTCTGATTGGCACGTCATCTTTCGTTGCGGCGACAGCGGGTTGAATCATCTCTTCGAGAAGCGGTAACCCGATGGAGATTGAACCAACGCCTTTGAGCATGGTTCGACGGTTTATTGTTTTTACAGACATATAAAATCCTGAGCGTATTTCAAGCTTTTGCGGAGCTGAGGTCTAGTTGTAGTCGTAACTGTATTATGGCGTGATAGGTGGAAAGTTAAAATGAAGAATAGCTGATCGGTTTTATTCAGTTTGGGTCCGCGTAAGCATCACGAGCTCACTTGTCAGGATAGCCGTCATTAAATTTTGGTATGTTCCTTCATGAGCCCCTGCGGCAGTATGGATTTGATTAATAATTCGAGCATCTGCAGCAGCAAGCGGTCGCCCAAGAGCGAATTGTATCAATTTCCAAGTAATGGTTTTTTGGACTCGTTTGTTATCCGCAAGTAAGTCCATAAGTTCACTTGCGGATTTATATTTTATAGCGACCGCTGTTCCGGGAAACAATATCTCCCCGTCTGCGCGCAATTTATTTCCGTGTTCGTCTTGGTTATTGAAAACTCCGATACCGTTGAATTTTTCAAATCCAAACGCAAGAGGTTCAAATTTGCTGTGGCACCCAGTACAGGCGGAGTTTGCAATTCGCTTCTCAGCAATACTGCGCTGCGAGAGCCCTTTTTTTGCGGGAACGGGTGTGGTGTCGAGTCCCGGAGGTGGATCATTGACGGCACCACGGAGTATATCGTTGAGCACAAATAACCCGCGAGTTACCATCGAGGCATCGTCCCCACCGACTGTCAGCGTACTGGCATGGGTGAGAAAACCGCCGCGTTCAGGAACATCGCTCAGGTCGTAACGCTGCAGTTCGTTTTCGGCGGAATTGGTTTGTAAAGCGAATCCGTAGAACTTGGCGAGTTGTGGTGTGGCGTAGGTGAATTGGGCATTAAGGAGATCAGATAAGGGGCGTTTTTGTTGCCAAACGATGTCTTGAAAAAATGCCACGGTTTCCCGCTGCATGTCCTGGGCAAGTGAAGCGTTCCAAGCAGGGAATCGTTTTGCATTCGGTTGCAAGTTCTCCAGACGATCAAGATCGAGCCATTCCGTAATAAATCGAGCAGATTGTATTTTTGCCAGTGGATTTTCAAGCATGCGTTTGACTTGAGCGGCGACGTTTGTGGCATCTTGCAGACGGCCGTCTTTGGCAGCTTGCATCAACTGTTGGTCTGGTGATGTGCCCCACAGAATATAACTCATGCGTGATGCCATTTCGTAATCATTCACGGGCCAAGCTGAGCCATCACCACGTTGATGTTCTACTCGATAAATAAACCGAGGCGATTGAATCATGGCTTCAATAATCAGCCCAACAGCCTCATCGTAGGAACCGCCAGTACTAGCTATGGTTGTGGCTATTCCGCTGTAGATTGAAATCTCTCGTTCGTCTAATGGCCCGCGGAGGATCCACCCACCCATGTCTGCAACAAAGTCACGCATCGTATCATCAGTTGAGAGCTTTCGGCTTTTGGAAAACCGTGCCGCAAATTTGGCTACATCCACCTGCTGCACGATTTGTTCAGCGAGATGTGCATAGGTTTCGATGTGTTTTAGATCGATATTGAGGTTGTAGGCGGTGTTACTGAAACCATCGGCACGTATGTCTGGGGGTAGCAACGTGGTTGCTTGCTCGGCAATATCAACTCCGATAGTTTGCTGAACGGTTCCGATGTATTCTGAAATCGTAAGTCGTTGTAACCAGATTTCGATGGGGCGATTGTTGGCATATAGTGCTTGGTCAATAACATCGACTGTCCAAACAGCACCGTTCTTAATCCAGTGCTGGAGGTCATGGATCTCCATTTCGGTAAGTGCTGGTCCTTGCGGCGGCATATCTCCTGAGATAACTTGCCCTATTAGTAAACTCTCATTTGGTTTGCCCGCTAAAATGACTTTGCCACTTTCCCCCCCTTTAAACGCATCTGTTTTTCGAGCTAGATTCAACATGCCTTTGTGGCTCGCAGCGCCGTGGCAGCCAAGGCAATTTTTGGCAAACAGCGGTGCGATCTTCGATTCAAAGAATTGTTCGTGTCGTCGTTGTGCGAGCATTTCGCCGGTTTTAGCGCCAGGTCCTGCTGTGTAGTTTTGAGTGACTTCTTTGGTAGACAACGGACGACTATAGATGGCGACTAGGTGCAATGTACCAAGCCACGGTCGGCCTCCGCTTGCCTCGTCTGCGAGAGACAAAGTAAAACTATCATCCCAGTTTCCAAAATCACCTTTGATCTGCGCGGTGGCTTGTTGTTCACCATTGATAAAGATGCGAGTCGTCCCGTCCGCATGGCGGGTAAATAGGACGTGCGTTAAACGGGGAGTGGCAGTTCCGGAAGGGGTTGATGTGGATGGAATACCGTTGGTTGTCGTGACTGTTGTGCGGAGCCGCACATCATAATAATTTGCGTCTTGGCCCAGAGTAAAATTACGGCGACTGGTGTTCCCGGAAATCGTAACCATTCGGGCTGGGCCGTCCTGACGGTCATTCGCCGGATTGACCCAAGCTTCGACGGTGAGTCCACGAGTTCGTTTGGCGAGATCAATTATTTTTCGCGCGGGTGCCGCCGATTTAATCG
>Ga0233439_10003917_pt1 | contig 14917 bp, 9 predicted proteins | sample SI_123_September_6_FD_182713 | JGI IMG/M metagenome (GOLD analysis project Ga0233439, IMG submission 182713) | Seawater microbial communities from Saanich Inlet, British Columbia, Canada - SI_123_September2016_100_MG | ecosystem: Environmental > Aquatic > Marine > Inlet | place: Canada: British... | reverse complement strand
GCAGCAGCGGGTTCCTCCTCAACAATAGCAGCGGATTCCTCCTCAACAACTGCGGGTTCCTCAACAGTAGCGGGTTCCTCCTCAACAGCTGCAGGTTCCTCAACAGCAGCGGGTTCCTCCTCAACAACGGCTGCGGATTTTTCTACCGCAACGGATTCCTCTACAGCAACTGGTTTTGTATCTGTCTCAGTAATCACAATATTAATTGAACCTGTAGACTGGATAGAATCAACTCCTGTATCTGTATCCGTTATGATCCGAATATCAATATCTTCTTCAGACATATCCTATTATGTTATAATAGAGTATATTATATTCTACTCTATTATACACTCTTATTTGAACAACCATGTAACAGATGCCAACATATATTCACTGTACCAGTTCATTTACATCTGATATGGTTGAGGAACCATACTTTCTGTACTCGTTACCGGTTTCTTTGCAACACCTGTAGATGGTGTGGTAGTAGATTTCTTTGCATTCTTAACCACGTATAGGAATGCGAATACGATGCCCATAAGGATGAGGAATGGGAATATGATAAGAAACCATGCGACCCCAGGGTGACCTTTGTCGCATAGGAAACTAAGGAAGTACGTCCATACCAGGCTCATGAACAGGTGCCATAGCGTGGCGAGGACGTGTACGGATTTCGCTGAGAATCCGATGGTGGATATTAGCGACATCCCTAAATACAGTTGCGCTGGGGTACACATTTGGGCAGGATTTTTTAGGTTCATATGGGTCACCTATATGTGCTTATACAATAGGTGAATATTTTTACAAATCTCTAAATCTTCAATGGTATAAAGAAGTTTCAGATATATATTATATTACCTACTAGACATGAGCGCATATTCTACCCAAAACGACTTGCTTATGAACAATTTGATTGCCTTTTACAACAAGAAGGACAACCTACGTACGATGTTAAAGGTGGTTGCTGGAGAGACTCGTGTATCGCTCCGAATTGTAGATTGGTTTGTGACGAATTATGCAAAGAAGTTCTATACTGTATACAATATTCCTGCCGACACAACTTCTCTTGTACCACAACAAGATAGACGATTCAAAGTCTATACGGATTACAAGCTTAAGTTGAAGGCGTATTCCAAGAAGCGATTCGATCCCTTCTGTCGGTGGGATCGCATTAACATTCCCTATACCGCCACTTCGTCCATTCAGACCACAATCGGTCAGCTCAACTTTTTCAAGTGGATAATCGACAACAACGTAGTTGCACATATTGAAGCGAATTATGAAGAGATAGAGACCGATATGAACAACCGAAACAGTACGTCTAAGAAGCGCGACAAGAAGGAGCCGCATGTGGCCGACGGTACCAAGACGCGGAAGAAGCGTGAAGAGCTGTCCGTTTCCGCGACAAAGAGCATCAAGACCGAGGATGTGGAGATTGTGGTGAGTTTTTCGTAACTATCTTTATCCACATACTAACTAATTTGAACCGTGTAATGGTATAAATATTACATGGTATATACAGCAATACCAATACATAACAATCCTATATAAGTAAGTATGGGTGCTCTCCACTCCGTACCAAAAGTAGGATTTGAAGACATCATGGACACCGTGCTGAAGAACAAGCATGCATACATGCTACTTAATACGCTTTCACCCACTGACCAAGATTGTCTCATCGTGGATACTGTGAGCGCGCATGCGGAGGAGAGCATAATGAATCAGCTCGTTTCCACGAACAAGGCTCACTACATCATCGTGTACGGTCGCAACGCCAATGACCCCAGTCTGGTCAAGAAATATGAACAATTGACAAAGATCGGGTTTAGTAATGTGTATGTGTATTTGGGAGGCATGTTTGAGTGGTTGCTTTTGCAGGAGATTTACGGAGCCGATTCGTTCCCTACCACGAGTAAGTGCAAGGACATGTACAAGTATCGTCCCCCCAAGACGCTTGCGATGGGAGCATCGACTTATGGTAATGGTTCCATGATCACATGGTAGACATTATATGTGTACTATGTATAGATAGACATTAGTCGCGTTCGGATATGGCTATGAATAATAATAGTTATCCTCTTAGAAGACAAGGTACCATGGGTGAGGAACTGCCCATTGCCCCTAGTACACCAGTATCACAGAGTCCTACTACATCCAGACCACGCACTCCCCCCACACTTATTATAAAAAGAGATCCGGAGGGGAATGATGTGTATCATAGAAGAACGGGTGCACCCCTTTATACAAACGAACAGGAAGTGAATGCCGCTTACGCTGCATACAATATGCGTGAGAATAGAATTCGTTCTGCATATAAAATGAAGCCCATAGAAGTGAACATTTACAACATTCATAAGCAGTTGGTGCATGACCCAAATAGGAATGATATGCCACTATTTTACCTTGTCCAACTTGATCCCAGGAACCCTGAGGATGTGGAATTATTCAATACCTGGGAAGAAAACCCTAGCAACTCCCACCTAATGGATAGGTCTGGAAATCCGTTTGGGACTGGGTTATTTGGGTCGTCACCGAGTTCGTCTAATTCATCAGGTGCGACTGATCAGTCAGGTTCGTCAGGTTCGTCAGGTTCGTCAGGTTCGTCAGGTTCCTTAGACTCATATGGTGGTTCATTAGGATTATCCAAATTATTAACTGGTACCAAGCGTGTGCGTCGTGGTATTAAGCGTCGTGGTACTAAGCGTCGTGGTAACAACAAGGCTAGACGATCAAAAAAAACAAGGCGTTAGTTATCCATACTTGTTGTTTTTGTGTAACATTATTTTGTACACACCGACATAATTACTGTGTCAGTGTGTATCTTTTTTTTTGGGTTGTCAGTTTATCAATCTTTTTTCGTTTTCGGACTACTACCTTGTATGTGTTCGGGTGTAGATGCGCGGGACCCAGCGACCGATAGAGATTTGCGCACGGTTGTAACGAGGGTATCTATTAAGTATGTCCACCCATGAATTTCATTGGGCGACGTATTGATATTCATGTTTCCATTCAGCACGAGAATATCACATTCCATATGTTTCATCATGGTGTTGTGATACTCGCCACAGGCCTCTAGATACTCTATTGGTATTGAGCCTTCGCCTTCGCGCGCCCGCATTCCGATGCGTGCGCTGCATATGGGGGCATCGGTTTTTATATAGACGATGTTTGTCACGACGAAATCGTCAATGAATGTGTTGAACCACTTGTTGTATATTTGGTAATCCACACTCTCAATCTTGTTGTCGTCGTAGAGCATCTTGGCAAATACGTGTTTGTCTGTGTGTAGACACCGTTCTGAGATGAAAATACAACCAGGGTTATTACGGATTGCGGTGCGAATGACTGCCAGACGGGAGATGTAAGCCATCATCTGGAAGGAGAATGAGTACTTCGTCTGGTTGGCATAGAACTTCTCTAACATGGTGCGTCCCTCCTCGTCACATATAGTGTTCCATTCATCTACGGGTTCTTGTAGGAAGATAACATCGGGAGTATCTGCGTACATCAGCTTCAGTTCGGCCATCAGTGTGGACTTGCCCGATCCGATATTCCCTTCAATGGATATGATGGGTGCCCTTTTCTGCTGATATGTATTCAGTAGCAGTGCGTGTTGGTCTGGGGTCAGTAGCTGGGTAAGGGATTGTATGGCGTTCGTCATTGTCGTTGCCATTGTATGGGATAGAGTAACGGATCTATACTATATAGTATGGGGAAGTGTTTAATACAATATAAGATGATTCAGGTTCCTCAATCAATTCTTCGAGCGCTACCATAAATTGAATGATATAAGCATATATCATGGTATGTATATACGAACTAAGCACCGTCTAAGACAAAGCCTAACACTAAAACATCATGGACCTTAACCAGATCAGATTGAACAAAACCGAGTGGGACTCCATTGAGATTCCGATTCGCGAAGAGGAGATGCGCGTGGTCAAGATGATCATGGCTGGCTACTCCGACCTGAACATCAAGACGAATCGTAACATCTCTCTCGCGTCCTACCTCCAGATGCCAACAGACATAGAGAGTCTAGACGATCATCTATTCAAGGAGTATTTTGAGAAGACGGTGCGTGCTATTGACCCGTCCATGGTCCCCACTGTGCGCGTTGCGAAGATGCGAAAAAGCGACCTCATGAAAATCAATCTCAATAAACCCGAGAACATCGCCATGCTCAACGTGTACGAGACCAAGCTCCTTGATCTTGTGAAGAGTATTCACAAGCTGCACGCCGCGAACCGTCCCTTTCACATAGACTACTTCACTCTCTACTCCCTTAGCCGAAACCTTGTGTATCGTTTAAATCGTCATGTGTTGACATGTGTTGAAGCAATCCTCGCACAGCACGAGGATGCGGTACCAGTTGATGCGCTCGTTTTAGACGCACACAACGTGATAGAGAAGAACCAGATGCTCATGCACAACGAGGATACAGCTCTGTATAGTCATCAGCGCGATATATTCCATCTCTTACAGAACCCAGGCGGTGCCGACCGCGTAAATGCGCACAAGCTCGTCTACATGGCGCTCAAGAGCGCCAAGGCGGAGTTTGCATCGGCCGAGGAAGGCGACGACGACGCTGTATTCTTTGCTGCACAGGATGAGCTGAAGGTAGCACACGCCGACGTGAATGCGATTGATAATCCATCAAAAGCCAACCTCGTGCTCTACTCTGCGCCCACAGGAACGGGAAAGACCTTGACCCCGCTCGCTTTGTCTCAGGGATACGCCGTGCTCTTCGTGTGTGCTGCGCGCCATGTGGGCCTCGCGCTTGCTAAGAGTGCGATCAGTGTGGGTCGTAAGGTGGCGTTCGCCTTCGGTTGTGACAGTGCCGACGATATCAGACTGCACTACGCCGCAGCGAGTGTGTATTCCATTCACCCACGGTCAGGAAAGATCTGGAAGGTGGATAACAGCGCGGGTGAGAAGGTGCAGATTATGATATGTGACGTAAAGTCTTACCTGTGTGCGATGTACTACATGCGTGCATTCAACCCCATTGACAACCTCCTTACATTCTGGGACGAGCCCACTATCGGGTTGGACATGGAGGACCATCCATTACACGAACACATTCGCAAGTTATGGTGTGACAACATCATTCCCAATGTGGTTATGTCGTCCGCCACTTTACCGAACGTAATAGAGATCGCAGACACAGTTAATGATTTTGAGACGCGGTTCGGTGCTAATATGATTGATGCGTTAAATAGAGTAAATACGACCACCATCAGCAGCCACGACTGCAAGAAAACGATTCCACTCATTGACAAGGCGGGATACAGCGTGATGCCCCACTATATGGCAGACAATGATTACGAGATGGTATGCAAATCAGCGACGCATTGCAAAGAGAATCCTACATTATTACGATACCTTGATTTGGAAGAGTGTGTGCGGTTCATCGCGTTCGCGGAGAAAAATGCATATATCGCCGAACGTTATACGGTTAGACGTCGGTTCGCCGAATTGTCCGACGTTACAATGACGAATGTGAAGCTGCACTATATCAATACGGTTCTCCTTATCAAAGATGGTTGCTGGGGTGCGATGTGTTTGGGTGTGCGCAATACGCGTAAACCCAAGTTAATGGCCAATGTGAGTGTGGATGGTATCACTGGAGCGCGGATAACCAAGTCACATAGTATTGGACCTGGGTCGTCAGTGTTTACGAAAAAGAGTGCTGGTGGTGCCCCACTGCAGCGCATGGAGAGTATTACTCCCACATCGTCTGCTCCCATGAACGGTGCGAAACAAGATCATCAAGAACAAGAACAGAGTCAGAAAGCAAACCCAGGTGTCTATATCACCACCAAGGACGCATACACGCTTACTGACGGACCCACTCTGTTCCTGACCGACGACATAGAGAAGATCGCTAAGTTCTATCTGAAGCAGTCGTATATTCCTGCGTCCACCTTATCAGTTATCATCGAACGCATTGAGTTCAACAATAGTCTGAGCGAGCGCATCTCCGAGGTTGAGCAAAAACTGGAGACGCTTTCTGAGAAGCTTGATACTGCTATGGGTGCGAGTGCCGACAAGGCGGGACAAAAGGGGTCAAAGGGATCAAAGGGATCCAAGAGTTCAAAGAAGGAAACGAAGTCCGCGTCTTCGCGTGATACTGACGACAGTCGCACCACGCTCGGCAAGCTCAATCAGGATCGCACCGTTCTCTACAACATGATCAAGAACATTGAACTGAACGAAATCTTCGTGCCCAACAAGGTGCCTCACTTGGAGCGCTGGGCACAGACACCCGATACCGATTTCGGATTCACTAGCGATATCAGTAGTGAAGTAATCTGCCAGATAATGGCCATTGAAGGAGTGAATGACACTTGGAAGATCTTGTTGCTGATGGGTATCGGTGTGTTTGCCAACCACAACAGTCAGTCTTACACCGAGATCATGAAGCGCATGGCCGACGAGCAGCGTCTGTATCTTATCATTGCGTCCAGCGACTACATCTATGGTACCAACTACCAGTTCTGTCATGGATACCTGGGCAAAGATGTGAAGCTCACACAACAGAAGGCGATTCAGTCCATCGGACGCGTCGGGCGTAATAATATTCAACAGACGTATTCCGTGCGTCTGCGCGACGATGCGCAAGCTATGCTTCTGCTCATGCCGTCAGAGAACAACGTTGAGGTGCGCAACATGAATCGTCTATTCGTATCGTCTTCGTCTGCTACTGCCAGTGCCAGTGCTACTGATATGAATGATGTAAACGATTTAGTGTTGTAATATTGTAGATGTACGCCAACAAAAATGATATAATAATAAAATAAAAATGGGATTCCCATTTTTATTTCATGGATTATGTGCAACACCACTTGCATCTACGTGAGCGTGTCGCACATGTGTCACATATTGGTGGGACCAATACTGAATATCCGTACGGATCAACAGTTTTTAGTGCATTCGTGTACTCGCTCACATTTTTCGTAAAACATTGAGTACAATAATATCTACTATTTTTCATTGAAACCTCGTATTGAAATAAGGTATGTCGTTTGCATACATATCGTTGACAGGAACTGCTACTCATCCTCATACAAAGATACTATTACCAAAGTGGTAATGACAGCACTACTAAGTGTACATGATACAATATATGTAAGTGATATCGGGTCAATAATATCATATGTAGAGAGAACGGGTCATTTAGGAAATCCATCACGGGCGTTTAAATGGAACATTTTATTCTCTTTAGCCAATGTAAAATGTCCTCAAATACTGACAACATGGAACAAAATGCATCGGCAAACGAACCTGTAACGGATAATGATGGAAATGGAGTTGAAAGCACCGTAAAGCTGACCCGTACGGGACGGGTTAGTAAGGTGCCTAAGATGCTTGAATGTGTTATGTGCAAGTTTTCAACTACCAAGAAAGCGGTGTACGAGAAGCATTTATTGACGGCAAAACATAAACATATTTCTGACGTCAATGATGCATATGATAAACATGCAGAGTTGATGGCTTCTCCCGATTATGTTATTCAGCCATTGCCCCCCGATAGTCTTATCAGAACCGTCCATCGTTGCGGGTGTGGGAAGATATACAAACACCGACAAAGCCTCTGTATTCACAAGAAGGTATGTACATTTACATATCAGTCGCTCGGGCCAACGGACAAAGAAAAAGCAGAAAGGGAAGAAAAATTAGAAAAGGCCAAACAATCCCGACAAGCACGACAAGAACAACAAGAACAAGAACAACAAATACAACATTTGCAACAATTGCAACAAGCACAAGTTTCACGAACTAATACAATGTTTGATGTCAGAACAGACAACACCGAAGCTAAAGAAATGATTGAATTAAGAGCATTGCTTAAAATAAAAGCAATGCTTGAAGCAGAGGTAGCCCGCAAAAACAAAGCCAAGACAGTTGCGGGTTCTGGACCTACTGATCCTGCAGATATAATCCTTATAGATCCTCTCACGCCTACTCAGGTCCGTGCAGCAGTATTGGCAATAGATTCATATGATGCAGTGATCAATGCTATCTCGGCTGAAAACACCTTTCCAGACACGGTTATCATTGCTGATTCAGCCGCATCCGCTATATTGGTGACGGCAGAATCTATGTTATCAAACCTCTCTGCGGATAGTAGTATTTCCGCCGTCGCTAATGCGATTGCGTCTTCCTTTTCAGAAGAGACACACGAGTTGTGTATTCATCGCGAGGTCGTTGTAAGATGTATCAAGGTGATACTTCCTCTCTACTTCAATATATTAACGCGCATGAATCTCAAAGAGGACGAGGATCTTCCTGAGAGCATGGTCGTACCGATGGATCCTGACGCCCCTCTCAGTGTAGGCTACCTCGAACTGAAAACATGTATAAACATCTTATACTTTATATTGTCTCGGATAGACGAGCATCCCGTGGGCGAGAACAAAGACGATGTCATTGATATTTCAAGATAATCTACTATATTTTTGGAAGGGATGTTCATGTATTCTTACCATGAAAAATTAAATCTTCTTCAAATGTATAATGACAAGGAATGTGTCCAGACGAAGACGGAAGATAAAAAAAGCGGATTCTACTAAAAAAAAGAGACGGAGAGGAAGGGAAGGGGGAAGGGGGATGATACTTTCTGGCTTAGTAGGGTTTGATCGCATCAGAGGGCAGAAATATGAGAAGTTGTTAGAGGACAGATTAGTATTATACCATAATGATATGTCATTTGTTATAGCAATGAAGAAGCGGTTTGGTTTTGATAAAACATCGTTGAAGACATTTAGTAAAGAATCCGTAGTAAAGAATGTATGTGATCGACCTTTAGACGACCAGAAACTAATTTTAGGCAACAAAAGAGAATCTATATGTGACAAGTAATATCTACACACAACTCTTCCATCCACTCGCGTTCAATACACTCTTCTAATGTTTCGCACGCCTATTGATTGTCGCCATGCTTGTCTGCAATAGTACCGATTTCAATGGTGTAAAACGCCGATTATATTTTTTTCCAAGAACAAATGTTATTTACATTCGGTTTAGATATATAAAGTTTTCCATCATTACCAATCAGTTGTTTGTTACAATTTTCATTTGCTGGGTATGGAGGAGAGTTTCTTTTTTTATATTTTTTTAATGTTTTCCTCTGTTGATTTATAGTATTTTTGCCAGAAACACTTTTAAGTTTTTTAGTCATATTTTTACGTTGTTTTTTGTTTAGTGCTAACGGGTTAGTTTTAGTTTTTAACGCATATTTTAAATTGCGTATCCATACTTTTTTACAACCTTTGTTACAAGTTCCATTACCTATTTCGGTTAGTATTTTATTAGCTTCCTTATAACTACTAATAAATGGCATATATATATAGTAAAATATAATAATTTTTCTCGTGTAAAATGAGCGTTTTACATGAGAAAATATGTAGATGATTCTATATTTCTTATTCAGTTACAACTTTCTTGTTATTCCAGAATAAATCACCACTACTATCAGTGGATAAAACTCCGCCATTCAAGTTAATTTGCTTGACAAATAATGTGCTACTGTTATCCACATACATTAAATTACGTCGCGAGTTTTCAAAGCTACCGATAGGGTCATTTGTTTGAACACCAAACCCCCCTCTAAGTGCACCAGTATCATCTATTTTATCAATGACCATCCCTACTTGACCAAGTTCTACTGTTCGATCATCTTTATCCCTCACTTCAAATGACATATCAGGACCATAACGAAGATGTGTGACTGTATCGCTAGATGGAATCACTCTGTCAGTTAATTCACTAGAATATTTCATCATCTCATCAAACGTATATAACTTACTTGTGCGTTTTGCTGTATACGCACTATACGTACTAAAATATGAAATATCATCTGTTTTTATATCAGACAGTTTAGTATCACTAATAATCTTATCAGCTTTTTCTTGAATACGATCACTTGCCATAACTGGGTATGTCTTACCGAGAATATAAAGATTGTGCTTACCAGAATAAATGCTATCTGTAGTAGTATAAACCATATCTGAATAATTGATAAAACGGTCGCTTGTATTAATACCAAAAAAACTATTAACTGGATCGATATAAACAAAATTTTTATTTGTATTTTGGTCGGTAACAATTAGATCTCCAACAAGTTTGGTATCACCTTTTACATTTAATGTGGGTAGCACAATCTCTTGGATACGGATTTCAGTACATAAAAGAGTAAATACATTACGATCAGAAGAGACTCCTATACATTTAAGTCCCGTGAGGAAATCATCATATAAATCTTCATAGTCAATCGCATTGTTATCATTAACGAACATATCATCTTTATACTTTCCAGTAATATACTTAATCCAAAAGTTATTGTATTTTGTGATGAGGTTATCATCAGGAATATCTACTATTTTTACAAGAGGGTCTATAACGACATTGAGATCATCATCCGATACATGTATATACTGAATGGTTGTATCAGATTTATTAATCACATCAATTGTAAAAATAAAAGTAGTGAATTGTATATCACTATCTTTTTTATTTAACATTCTCAATTGGTTAAAACTTTCTTTGTCATTAATTGGGTCCATAATATTCATAATACTATCACTGTAGACACGATTTTGTACCATACACATATGAAGACGAGCATCCAAAAAAGTAATAAGATTTGCATTTGTATCAGCGCGTAAGTTATAAGATTGAATGTTTGTGCCTGTTGATAACAGATACATTTTTTCGCCAATTTGTAGAAACATCGTTCGTCGAAGTTTCCATCCAAATACAAAATTGGCATAGCTAACGTTTGTGCTATAATGGAATATCAACTGAGTATCTAACATATATGTTATAATGTCTTTTATGAGTTGTAGAGAAGCACGATTAACACCATCCTGTATGGTTCCTGTAGCCTGTCCATTCCAGTGAGGATACAACCAATGACTGAGAAATACAACATCATCTACTAGCATTGTATTCATATTTAATTCGACCAAACAATAATAATTATCAACGGTTTGTTCAGTATTTTGTCCAACAAGCACATCATTAATAATGGTTTTAAAATCGGTATTTTCATCAAATGATGTGTTTACGTTGTTACCTACGTCGCATAACTTTTTGGCTACTTTATTGAGCAGATTCCATTGTTGATACCCCGCTCTTAATTCATATAGAACATCCATAACTGTAGTATCTTTAATATCTAGAATAGATTTCGGATTATCCGTACCTATTCCTACCTTGTATGAGTTTGTGATATTTTTTTTGACGTTGTCTACTTTGAAAATAACATTTTTGTTGGAATCATTTACCGAAAAATTACCACTGATTGTATTATCCCCATTAACAATCAAACTTTGAGGTAATAATGAGTTTAAATTAAAACCAGAACCAATTAAATACTCTTGAGGACCATTTCCACGATCGACTATAATGCTGTTAGTAAATGCTATTTTTTGAACTGCATTCCATACATAATTAACAACTGAGGTTGAGTTTATAGAATTATTATATAACTTTTCTCGCTGTGTTTTTATAATATCAAGTATAACATGAACATTTGTATCTTTGTTCCATAGATCTTTTACACTTTTATTATTCCAGAATGGAACAGCTTCATGTATTAAAAACGTTTCATTACCCTTATTAGTCATATTCGCACTATAAATATAACTTTCAGGAAGTAGTCCGAGTCTATCAGAAAAAAAATCATTCGTTTTTATAGCCACTTGAATCAATGGGTTACCACTGGCATGTATGGCTAGGCTATGATCGGAATCATAGAACGCGTTGTTTTTGAATAACAAAGAAACATAATTAATGAAACTATGTTCTTTACTGGAGTAGTTTATAATCTCCAATAGTGTGTTGCCAGTAGAATCATCAACCATAATATTATGCACATCCATATAAGTCATCGTAAATATCAGATTATTAACAGGTTCCTCGTTATGTCTTTTCGTATCAATAATGGCTCTCATAGAAATAATATACCACCTTTTATCCAAAGTCTGAACTAGCTCCATAAAAGAAAAAATAAAAGAAGGGTCCTGAGCGTTTTCAATCTCTGGAGCCATTTGGTTGATTTCTTTTACAAGCAATTGTAATCTTTTAAAAGTATGCTCGGCGGCAAGTATAGACTTACCAATACCAATGTCAATACCTGTACGTAACCCGTCTTTATGGATTATGGTAACATCATCCGTGGTTAGAATGGCTTTAATAGGAACGCAAAATACCGTACACTGATTTGTATAATCAAATAATTGATTTCCTTGATCAAATAATCCAGGTATGTGGCACCCCCCCTCAGCAATGATTGCTTGTGTAATATCATAACTATTAACCGAATAGGTAACAAAATTATTGAATATATCCAACACAGATTGCTGTGTTAAGTTATCAATATCTAGTAGTCCCGTTACTTCAAAGGGTTGCTGATTAATGCCCATTTTATCATGAACTGATACTACTTTTCTAGTATTATCAGTGATCAAAATAGGATCACCGTTATAATTCAAAACATCTAAGTTACCCTGAATATCAACGTCTCCCGTCATTTTTACGGATGTTGGGAAAATATTGTTAATATTAATGGATAGAACTTGATAACACAGTCTATCGTTTCCAACGATTTGTATCATTTTGATAATTCCTGTATAATAGATGGGTCCAATCGCATAGTTAACAATCACAATTTGACCTTCAGATATAGTCGGATAATCACGGTTAATCCCGACATGAATTTGATACATAACATTGGGCATATCGATATTGGATCCAGGAATATAAGAATCGCTAATATATTGTCCATCCCACATTGGATAGGTGGGAGACGAAACTACTTTAAGCATCTTAAACTCACTATTGCTTCCATGTTGATAAATAGTTCCTTTTGTAGTATCATACTCTGTCTTGGAAAAATAATTAAATGCTTGTTGAATTGTCGTTAAATATTTGGTAAACGCAGGCGGTATAGTCGTGTACGAATATATATTAGGCATTTTACGAGAGATATCTATATCAATACTAACAATCATGTATTTATTCTCGTCTAAAACATCCTTCATAATATGCTGCATACATATAGATATTCCTTCTCCCGCCATGTCTTTACCAAATATAAAATTGTATAAGCGATTAGATGATAGAATACTTGCATTATTCTGGATTAATTTAACGGTTGGGTCATAATATTTTTCATTCATATCCTTAAATCTAGTATTGTAAGGACTAGGAACCTGGTATATGTATTTATCATCAAACGATGGTTGTGATTGAAAAAAATACATGATATTTTGTCTTTCAAGTTGAAACATAAGTATATTAAAATCGTCTTTCTCATTTTGAGGTCCATACTTCAGCTCAAAAACAGGTCGTATAACCTGACTATAGCTTTTTGCCGCAACAATCTCGTCCTTTTTGTTCTTTATCAAGCTTGCAGTCCAGTTTAACTTCTGTATCGCTTCGCTAAATAATAACGAAATAGCATTGACATTGTCAATAGAAAATAGATTATCTGAGGTCGTAACGTTTGTTTCTGACACAGAAATGTTATTGGATCTACCTAACATTGCACAGTTATGTAATACATTAATATATTATTTTGAATAAATATACATCGCTATACACACATAATTCAGAATGATTTATTTGACATGCAATATGCTGTAATTGTATTCATATATGATATACCATTTGACAGACTCTTCTTCAGTCGGTGACAACGATGAAATCGTGGATGTTTCAAGATAATATGATATACATGAGCGGTAGATACTATCTAAAATCATGTATATATATAGTATACTTTAGCAAACATGTCGGAGCCTGCTGTACTACCAGAGAATATAGAGAACCTAGATATTGTTGACGCTATTATAGAGAATGTGGTAAATGCGGTCGTGGATGAGTCTAACGCCACAGCTACCACTACTAGTACTAACGAACCCAGTACTGATGCTGTTGCTGTTGATGTTGCTGTTATACCTACTAATGGTGCTCTTGTAGATATTCGTACGAATTCTTGGTCAGGAACATCTCAATCTGATGATGATGAAGATGACAAAGAAGAAGATGACAAAGAAGAAGATGGTGTAACGATGGATATTATACCCCCTATCACGCTCGTCACACAAAAAGATATCCCAGAGCCAGTTAATAAAGAAACTGACTGGTTCTCTCAAATGCAGTACGTTATCTTCCATAGCGAATTGATAAACCTCAAAAAAGGGAACATGATCATTTTGAAGGAGTGTGGGGAATCCAAGCGTCTTCTTGACTTGAAGTTTGCGGATCTCACCAACAAGATAAACAGTATCCAGACATCGGTTATTTTTCTCTCTACCATATCAGGATTCTTTAACGCTACTAAGGCACAGTTTGGAATTATGGACGATATTATATCGGTCATGTCCATATCCATATCCACCTATGTGACTTTGGTTCTCTCTATCTCCAAGTATTACAAGTACGATGAGATGCGTGAATCTATTCAGATACTACGTGAGAAGTACTCTGTCCTACATAACAAGATAGAACATCGATCCGATGTATTGGGACCTTGGAACGATAAGAACCTATGGCTCTTCGCAAACGCCGAACAAAAGCTGACCGACTGGAGCAAGGTAAAGGATGGTATGGACGCCGACTACGTTGATCTCATCGAGACAAAGAAGTTATTGACCACCGAGTTCGAAGTAATTATGGACACTCGGTCGCGAAATCTCTACAACATTGAAAACAAAAGACTCACCTATGACAACCGCAAAGCACTTGCTGGATGGGCGATACATGAACTGGAGCTTGAATCAAAGATCGAAGGCATGTTCGCGAAACACGACGCGAAAATGACGGCACAACCGTCCTCAATGTCTGCGAAGCGTCGGCAGTCTATCCAGTCAGGACACGAACAGTTGGGAGACAACTGGGACGATGATGAGGACGACGATGTATA